>ENA-UOUL01000308-UOUL01000308.1-bioreactor-metagenome-genome-assembly--contig:-NODE-308-length-85470-cov-8.422283_pt1 | contig 85470 bp, 75 predicted proteins | sample MGYA00249838_ERZ747220 | MGnify/ENA primary metagenome ERZ747220 (study PRJEB28778, sample SAMN05720191) | bioreactor metagenome | isolation source: Anaerobic biogas reactor | place: USA:Washington... | reverse complement strand
GCTGAGCACGAGCAGGAGGGCGAGCTGCCCCACGTTCCCCTTGAGGTTCTCGAAGTCGCTCAGGTCCTGGGTCGCCCCGGTGAGGTGGTTGAGCACCGGCTTGGTGACGCCCAGGTGGAACAGCTGCCAGACGATGACGAGGCCGAAGACCACCGCCAGAATTCGCGGCAGGTCCTCCACTCGCTTGAGCCCTAGGGTGGACAGCCGGTCTCGGCGGGCAAGCAGGGACAGCACGATCATCGCCAGGATGACGAGAGTCGGCTGCACCAGGTCCAAGATGATGACGATGGCGGCAATGATGAACTCGATGGCGGAGACGACCTTCCAGCCCGCGCTTCTGCCCATGGTGAGCCTCCTTGGCCGGAGACCGCTATACACCCGCAGCGAAGGTGTATGCAACGTCGCGGTCGGTCGCCAACGTGCCGACTCTCGTCGTCGCTGCCAGTGCGAGGGCGCACCCCCGCTGGGTACGCCCTCGGCGCTGGACCGGCTCCGTGCCCGCGCCCGCTATTCCGGAAGGGCGACGGCCTCCTCCAGATGGGCTACCGCCTTCTCCTCCAGTTCCTTAGCCTGCCGCACGAGAGCGGCGAACTGCTCGCGCAGGCCGCGGTCCACCAGCGCCAGCTTCTGCTCGTCGGAAGCGCCCGTCCAGCCGACGAGATGCCCTGCCTTGCCCCAGACCGCCGCCTGTTCCCGGTAGAGGGCGGCCGCCTGCTCCAGAGCTGCCTTCGCCGCGCCCGCCTGGGGCAGCATCGAGTCCAGGAAGGCGGCGGCCGCCGTGCGCTTGCCGCTCATGAGCCAGGCGCCGTCATTCGCCAGGGGGCAGAGGTTGAAGGTAAGTCGCTCCAGGTCGGGCGGGAAGTCCTCATCGCGCAGGATGGCGGCGGCCATCTGGTCGTAGGCGGCCAGGCCGGAGTAGCAGAAGGGGCTCTCGTCGCCTCCGTAGTGCAGCGGCCGCTCTGCCACCCGCGCCAGCTCGATGGCCCAGGCCAGACTGTCTCGCAGTGCCTCGGTCGGCGCGGGGGTCTCAACCTTGTCCCCAACGAGGATGAGTCCGTAGATGTGCTGGTACCAGTCGTCGCTGCGGAAGTACCCCTTCACCGTCTCCGGCCGCAGCGTCCCGAACCACTCGTCGTCGCGGAAGACGTCCACGTCGCCGGGATCCTGCTCCTGGAAGTAGCTGCGGCCGTAGAGCACCTCGCCGCCGCTGCTGTAGCCGGCCACCACGCACACCTCCGGCGGTCCCACAATCCCGACGGCCAGCACCGGCCGGCCGGCGTCTATGCTCGCCACGATGCGGTCGCGGTACTGCGCCTCGCTGAGGGCGCGGTTCTGCCGGTCGAAGTCAGGCAGGAAGGTGTAGCCGTAGCCGAGGGCGGCGAACGTCTGCCGGATGGGCTCCTCGCCGATGATGAGGAGGTCGCAGTTCGCTGGGGACCAGGGCGGGATCCAGAACATCTTGAAGGCGCCGCCGGAGATGCCCATGGCGTAGTCGTTGCTCACCGGCGTACCGAGGTGCCGCATCGCCGCCGCGACGGAGCCGGTGAAGCACAGGGGCGAGGTGGTCTCCCAGTGGATGCGCTCGATGCCCTCCAGCACGCGGCTCACCTTGCGGCCGAACTCGTCTCCCGGGGCGCTGTCCTTCAGTGTCTTCTCCACCATTCCCTCCATTCCCGCGTGTAGTCTGGCCCGAGCGGAATGCAGCCGGTTCTTGACGGTGCTGCCGGGCACCTCGAGGAAGGCCCCCACTTCGGCCACCGAGTAGCCGTCGATGTAGTAGAGTGTGGTGGCGGCGCGCTCTCCCTCCGGCAGAGCGTTGATGGCGCTCAGCACCGCCTCCCGGCGCATGTCGGCCAGGGCCGTCTCGTCCGGGCCCGGTGCCGGATCGGCCGCCTGGATGCCTGCCTCCAAGGGCACGGTGGGCACCCGGCGGCGCCGGGTGAGGCGGTCGCAGTGCTTGAACACCACCCGCCGGAGCCAGGCCGGGAAGGCAAGAGGCTCGCGCAGGCCGCCGAGGCGGAAGTACGCCTCCACGAAGGCCTCCTGAGCGGCGTCCTCGGCCCAGTGGAAGTCGCCCAGGATCGAGTAGGCGTACCCCACTGCCAGCGCCTGGAACCGGCGCACCACCTCCTCGAAGGCGGCCCGATCACCGGCGCGCGCCTGCGCCACCTGCTCCTGCCACTGCGTCACCCCTTGCACCCCCTGTTCCGCATCGAGTAGCCTGCTATATAGACCCACTTCGGCGCCGGTTGGTTTGCCCGGCCAGGAGCATCGCCATGAAGAAGGCGCCCACCTACGCCCTGAGCCCCCGCGAGCGCGTCCTCACCTCGCTGGGCTGGAAGGAGCCGGACCGCGTCCCTATCCAGGTATACTTGACGCCCGAAGTGGAGTCCATGCTGCGGGAGCACTTCGACGCTCAGGAGACGGCTCCGGCGAGCCGCCCCGACGCCACCCGCGTCTCCACCGCGACCCGCTCCACCCACGGAGACGACGCCCTCCTGCTGCACCTGGGAGTGGACTTCCGCACCGTGGAGCCGGAGTGGCTGGGGCCGGTGAAGGAGCCGCACGACGGCATTACCTACGACATCTGGGGGGCGGGCTACCGCCGCGTCTTCCATGGCGCCGGCTACTACGACGAGGCAGTCGAGCTACCCCTGGCCGGCCTGCGCACCCTGAGCGACGTCGAGAACTACCCCTGGCCCGACCCGGACGACTACGACTACTCCGTGCTGGCGGAGCAGTGCCGCCGCTACGACGACTACGCCCTCATGCTGGGCGGCGCCGGCATGCCCGACATCCTCAACGGCGTCTCCCGCGGGCGGGGAATGCAGCAGGTGATGATGGACATCGGCCTGCGCGACGAGGTCGGCCTGGCTATCATTGACCACCGCTGCGACTTCTACTACCAGGTGCTGAAGCGCGGGCTGGAGGCGGCCGGCGGGCGGGTGGACATCCTGCAACTGGGCGAGGACACCGGCAACCAGAACGGCCGCATGTTCTCCCCGCGCGACTTCGAGGAGGTCTTTCGGCCTCGCCTGGAGCCCTTCTACCGCCTCGCCCACGAGTTCGGCGCCAAGGCGATGATGCACTCCTGCGGCGACAGCCACGACATCATGCCCACCTTCATTGACATGGGCCTGGACGTGCTGGACGCCATGCAGCCGGAGCCCCGCGGGATGGACCCGGAGACCATCCGCGCCGCCTGCCGCGGGAAGCTCGCCTTCTGCGGCCTCATCAGCACCCAGAAGACGCTCCCCTTCGGCACGGTGGCCGACTGCCGCGCCGAGGCCCGCCACCGGCTGGACGCCATCGCTCCCGGCGGCGGCTACATCTTCGCCCCGGCGCACTGCATCCAGCCGGGGACGCCGCTGGAGAACGTGCTGGCCGTGTACGAGGAGGCCCTGGGAAGGAGCCTGTAGGGGGTCGCCCTACCGTGGTGCGCGGCGCCGGCCCAGGAAGGGCATGGACAAAGCGCAGATCAGGGCGCCTAGCACCATGAGCAGGATGGCCGCTGCCGGCAGCGGCCCGCGGACGTGCACATCCAGAAGCCGCGAATCCACGGAGGCGTAGGCGCAGCGGGCGTAGACACAGAAGTAGCCGGTCTGCAGCGCCATCACCGGCCGGCTGAGATGGCCGCGAAGGCGGTAGTCCCTGGCGACGCCAGCGAAGACGGCGAGTGCGGCGATCAGGAGAGCGCTCCACAACAGCAGGGTGACCGGCGCGCTCAGTGCTATCCCAAGCGGAGACCTCCTTCGTGGCGGACCGCGCTCCCGAGGGCATCCACTGCTTCCGCCGAGCGGTGCACGACCTAGTGGCCGAGATCTAGAGGCAGATCCGCCGGCCAAGGTGTTCAATGACGATTGTTCCTGACCACTGAGAAGGACGGACGCGGGTGCATCTGCTCCAGCGTAGTCAGCCGCAGGTGGTCTTGCCGGCCCAGTTCGGCCCCACCATCCCGAAGATCTCGCCCCGGTGCACGACAAACGAGACGTCGTCCACCGCAACCGTGCTACCGTAGACCTTGCGCGGCCCATCGATGGCTATCGCGACATTCATGTGCCCGCCGCTCTCTGCTGTGATCGGCGGCGGCCCCGCTCCTCATGAGGCACCGACCCTACCAGTACCACCACGGCATCGTGATCCCAAGGGCGAGCGTCATGTTTCAGTACGGGTGCGGCTACGATCTTCACTGCCATTCCCGTGAGGTTGCGGTCCGGTCGGTGATGTACCACTCTACTGACACTTCCGAACCGTGATTCCGGCCGCAGAGGGAGGCCCGATGGCGCAGACATACGCTGTGGGAGTGGACGGGGGCGGCACCCACTTACGGGTGGTGGTGACGGACGAGCAACTGCGCGTCCTGGGGACGGGCCTGGCCGGCAGCGGCAACCCCAGCCTGGTGGGGCGGGACGTGGCTGCCGAGCGCGTGCGGGCCGCCATCGCTCAGGCGCTCGACGAGGCGGGGGTTGCCGCGGACGCGGTCCAGGCGGTGGCGCTGGGAGTTGCGGGCGCATCGGTGGCCCATTCCGCCGACTGGGTCCGGACCGTGGGTCGCGCTGCCCTGCCCACGGCCTTGGTGGTGCCCAGCGCCGACTATGAGGTCGCCCTGGCGGGAGCCAACGGCCGCCTGGAGGGGGTGCTCATCGCTGCCGGCACCGGCAGTGTCGCCTACGGGGTCTCGCCGGCGGGCGAGACGGCCCTGGTGGGGGGATGGGGCTACCTGCTGGGAGACGAGGGCAGCGGCTACTGGCTCGGCCTGGAGGCGTTGCGGGCGGTGGCGCAGGCTGAGGACGGCCGTCTCCCTCGCACGGCTCTGAGCGCCGAGGGATTGACGGCACTGGGCCTAGAGCCGGGCCGGGCGGCACTCATTGCCTGGCTCTACCGCGGCCCGGGCCCGCGTAACGCCGAGATTGCCGGCCTGGCGCCGGTGGTGCTGCGCCTGGCCGAGCAGGGCGATTCCGTCGCCGAGGAGATCGTCCGGCGCGGGGCGAGCCACCTGGCGGAGCTCGGCCGGGCGGTGGCCGACCGGTTGGCTCTAGGGGATCCGCGCTACGCCCTTGGCGGCGGCCTGCTGTCGGAGCCCAACCCCCTGTCGGTGGGTCTGTGTCGGGAGGTGGGCCTGGCCGATCTCCCCCGCCCGCGCTACTCTCCCGTGCTGGGGGCGGCGCTCCTGGCACTGCGGGCGTTGGGCATACAGCCGGGAGGCGAAGCCGATGCTGACCGAGAGTAGGAACCCGCGCAGCGCTGCCATCGACACTCTGCCGACGCTGGAGGTGCTGCGGCTCATCAACGACGAGGACGCCACCGTGGCGGGGACGGTGCGCCGGGCTCTGCCCGACATCGCTCAGGCGGTGGACGCGGTGGTGGACAGCCTGGGCCGCGGCGGTCGCCTCTTCTACGTGGGAGCAGGGACGAGCGGGCGCCTGGCGGTACTGGACGCGGTGGAGCTGGTGCCCACCTACTCCGCCCCGCCCGACCTGGTGGTGCCCCTCATCGCCGGAGGCACACCCGCCCTCACCCGCTCGCTGGAGGGGGTGGAGGACCGGGATGAAGAGGGCCGCCGCGACCTATTGGAGGCGGGGGTCAGGGCCGGGGATGTGGTGGTGGGGCTGGCGGCCAGTGGCCGGACGCCCTATGTGCTGGGGGCCCTGGCGGCGGCGCGGGGGGCGGGCGCGGTGACGGTGGGCATCTCCTGCAACCAGCCGGCCCCGCTACTGGAGGCGGCCGACATCGCCATCGCCCTGCCGGTGGGGCCGGAGGTGATCACCGGCTCGACCCGCATGAAGGCGGGCACGGCCCAGAAGATGGCGCTCAACCTGCTCAGCACCGCGGCCATGGTCCGGCTGGGCAAGGTGTACGGCAACCTGATGGTGGACGTGCAGGTCAAGAACGCCAAGTTGGAGCGGCGGGCCCGGGGCATGGTGATGGAGATCACCGGCCTGGAGGAGGAGAGGGCAGGTCAGCTGCTGGCTCGGGCCGGTTACGAGGTGAAGACGGCCGTGGTCATGGCGCTGCTCGGCGTGAGCGTCGAGGAGGCTCGGGAGCGGCTGGCTGGCTCGGGCGGCGTGCTAAGGAAGGTGATCGGGCGCTAGGGCGGAACTCAGCCAGAGCGCCCTTCGCCGCGCTCTCCCTGTCATTGCGAGCGCATTACGTGTCATTCCGAGGCCCGCTGCGCGACTGGAACAGTCGCGGGGGCCGAGGAATCTACCCGGTCGCAGGCGGATAGCGACACAGTTGCTTCCCTACGCGGGAAGGGCGAACCGGAATTCGCCTCTCCCGCACCTCCCCCTTCCTTATTAGGGAAGGGGGCCGGGGGGTTAGGTGGGCCCTGCAGGCGCCCGCGATGGGCTCCGGTCACGATCAAGTTGGAGCAGCAGATGACTGCCGTGCGCCCTCCTTTTCCTCGGCCCCTCTACTCGCCCATGTACACCACCCGATAGACCCGGTTCCCCAGGTCGTCGCTGATGTAGAGGGCCCCGTCCGGGGCGAAGACGACGTCCACCGGGCGGCCGTAGGAGCCGGCGCTGCCGCAGGGCTGGCCCTCGGCGCGCCAGCCGGTGGCGAAGTCTTCCGCTGACACCGGCAGCCCCTCCTCCACCACGATCCGGCGCACCTTGCAGTCGCGAATGGAGGCGGCGGTGGTGTTCCAGGAGCCGTGGTACCCCTCGAGTAGGTCCCCTTGGTACTCGGCCGGGAAGTTGCCGCTTTCCACCAGGGTCATGCCCAGGGGGGCGGAGTGAGCCGGGTCGGTGAAGAGGGCGGGCACGGCCTGGGAGCAGTCGAAGCCGGCCGGTAGGTCCATGCGGTCATCCCGCACCTCGGCCTGCTGGTCGGGCGGCAGGTTAGCGCCGACGACCGGGGTGTAGCAGTAGGGCCAGCCGTAGTGGCGCCCGGGCTCGATCTCGATGACCGCCGCCTCCGGGGGCACGTTGTCACCGAGGCCGTCGCTGCCGTTCTCGTTGGCCCACAGGCGTCCGTCCGGCAGGAAGAGAAAGTCCACGCTGTTGCGCAGCCCTTCCGCCCACACCGCCTGCCGGCGCGGATCGGGGTCATCGGCGAAGGGGTTGTCCGCCGGGATGGAGCCGTCGGGCGCGAAGCGAAGGATAGCGGCCCGGCGCGGGTCCTCTTCCACGCAGATGTTGCACGACGATCCGGCGGCCACGTAGATCATGCCGTCGGGGCCGAAGTGCACCGTGCGCGAGCGGTGGCCGCCGCCGCCGGGCAGGTTGTCGGTCACGAGTTCGCGCTGCTCCAGCACGCCGTCGCCGTCCTCGTCGCGCAGGCGCTCCAGCCGATCCAGTTCGGCCACGTAGAGCCAGCCCTCATGCCACTCCAGCCCGTGGGGGGTGCTCAGGCCCTCGGCGGCAATCTCCACGGCGTCCGCCCGTCCATCCTCGTCGGCGTCCGGGAGGCGGGCGATGCGGCCGGTGCCCATCAAGCTGACGTAGAGGGCGCCGTCGGGTCCGAAGGCCAGGAAGCGCGCCCCGGGAAGCCCCTCGGCGAAGACAGTGATATGGAAGCCTACCGGAACGGTGATGCGCGTCGTGGCCTCGTCGGCGGCCGGAATGAGGGGAGCGGGAGCGTCGGTAGCCGTGGGTGCGGGCACAGGCGTGGCCGTGGGCGCAACGGTGGCCGGGGCCGCCGTCGCCGCCGGCTCCGCTGCCGCCGTGGGCTTTTCCGTCAAGGTAGGGACGACGGTGGCTGTTGGGGGCGGTGCCGTGGTGGGAGCGGGAGTGGCGGCCCCGCAGGCGGTGAGGGTCAGGGCGATCAGGCTCAACAGACAGAGGGTGCGCGAGACTCGCGCCGCTATCATGGCAATCACCTCACATCACAACGACAATCCAACCGGTTAACGTGGCAGTCAGCATAGGCGAGGGATGGAGGCAGGGTCAAGCCGGGCTTGGGCAGAAGGCCGTCCGGCGTCAGCCGGCGCATACTGGTGGCCGGTGCCCTGCCGGCCATGCCGGCCTCGGAGTCCGACCTAGACATCGGCGCTGGAGTGTGAGCGAACGGAGCTGATCCTGAGGAGAGGGCTGCCCAACAGCCCTGTCTCCGCCACCAACCGCGAGTCTCTGGATCGATCACTGTAGCCGTGCAGGCTAGCGGCGACTCCACCTAACAGGTCGCCAGTGCCCGCTGCGGGCGCCTGAGGGGTACACAACCTCACCCCCCGCTCGCCAGGCGCTGCACTGGCCTGGCTGCCCCCGTCTCTGAGAAGGAAGAGGAACCGGAAACCCCTCTCTCATAGAATGAGAGAGGGGCTCGCCACCGGAGTTCGCCCAGTGGCTGGGGTGAGGGCCCTTCCGGCCGCTACGCCCCCGCCAGGATGGTGACAATGTCTCCGTCCCGGATGATCTCTTCCTTGCCCACCGAGCGGATGACGCCGTGGGCGCGGGCCTCCGCGAGGGCCCGGTAGGTCATGAACGTCTCGTAGGGCACCACCTCGGCGCGCACGAAGCGGCGCTCCAGGTCGGTGTGGATCTTCCCGGCGGCGGCGCGGGCGGCCGTCCCCTGGTTGATGGTCCAGGCGCGCACCTCGTCCTCGCCCACAGTGAGGAAGGAGATCAGGCCCAGGTGCCCGTAGGCGGCGCGCGCCAGGCGGTCAATCCCGGGCTCCGTCAGGCCGAGGTCTTCCATGAAGACGGCGCGGTCGTCGGGCGGCAGTGAGCCGATCTCGGCCTCGATCTGGCCCGAAAGCGTCACCAAGCCCAGTCGGCCGGCGAGGCACTGCGCCTCCACCTCGGACTGGCCCGGGTAGGTGCCTGCCCGCAGCTGATCCTCGTCCACGTTGACCACCACCAGGGTGGGCTTAGCGGTGAAGAAGCCGCAGGAGCCCACCTGGCGCAGCTGCTCCGCCGTCAGTTGCAGGTGCGACACCGGTCGTCCCTCTCCCAGCCCGGCCAGCGCCAGCTCCAGGACGCTCAACTCCGCCGCCTCTTCCGGCGAGGGCTTGCGCTTGCGCGCCTGCTCGCCGAGGTTGGTGAGCCGAGTCTCCGCCACTTCCAGGTCGCGCACCAGCAGTTCGGTCGTGAGCGCTTCGAGTTGCGAGGCGGCGTCGCCATAGCGCCCGGGCCAGGCCACCGCTGCGTCCTCGAAGGCGCGTACCACCAGCAGCAGCGCGTCGGAGTTCTGTACGTGCTGGAGTACCTTGTTGCGGTCCTTGCGGTCGGATTCAAGGTCCAGGCTGGGCATGTCGACGAAGGTGAGGGTGGCGTAAGTGGTCTTCTTGGGTCGGAAGATGCCCGAGAGCTCGGTCACCCGGGGGTCGCTGACGACACCGACACCGCGAAGGGCCTCGCCCCGCTTGCGTGACGTTGCCGCGTCCGTGCCGGTCAGCAGCCGGAATATCGTTGATTTGCCGCTCTGGGGCAGCCCTAGCAGGCCCATTTCCATGGTCGTACTCCTCTGACTCGCGCCGGTGGCGGTGCGCATAGCACCGCCCGAGCCGCACTAGCTCGGGCGCGTCCAAACAGGGAAGAATAGCGCCGGTCGGGGCGGGAGGGCAATTCGGCGAGGCAGTCGCCGCCCCGCCCCGGATGGCGCCGGGGCGACGACGAGGCCGAGACACTCGGCTGAAACAGGTGTGGGAGAGCGCTGGACGTGTACCCCGGGCACGGCTAGAATCGCCCGTTGAGGTGCTTATGTCTGCTGCAGCCGAAATCGTTATCACTCCCGACCGGATCGCCCACGGGGGCGAGGCCATCGCCCGCTGGGAGGGCAAGGTCGTGTTCGTGCCCTACGCCATCCCCGGCGAAGAGGTGCGCGTGCGCCTGGTGGAGGAGAAGGCCCGCTATGCTCGCGCCGAACTCCTCGAGGTGCGGCAGCCTTCGCCCGACCGCGTCGAGCCGCCCTGCCCCTACTTTGGCGTTTGCGGCGGCTGCCAGTGGCAGCACGTCAGCTACCAGCGCCAACTCGACCTGCGCCTGGAGGTGGCCGCGGACCAGATGCGCCGCCTCGGTCGGGTCGCCGAGCCGCCGCTGGACGGTATCGTCCCCGCCGACGACCCTTGGGGCTACCTCAACCAGATTGCGCTGTACCCGGTCTCCGCGGGCGAGGGAGCCGAGGGCGCACCGGTCGGGCTGGGCTTTGTCTCCACCGACGGCCACACCGTTACGCCCATCGAGCGCTGCCTACTCGCCCACGACCTAGTGGACGAACTGCACGCCTCGATCGATCTCGAGTGGGGCGCTTTCCGGCGCCTGAGTCTGCGCGCCGGCGTCAACACCGGCGACCAACTGATGCTGCTGGAGACCGACACCGGCGAGGTCCCCGAGCTGGAGCTGGAACTGCCCGCCTCCTTCGCCCACCTGTCGGACGATGAAGACCTGATCACGCTGGTGGGTGACCCATACTTCCACGAGCGTTTGCACGATCGTCTCTACCGCATCTTCGCTCCTTCCTACTTCCCGATGCACACCGCTCAGGTTCAGAACTTGGTTGAAGTGGTGCGGGAGTTCTGCTCCCTGGACGGCAGTGAGCGGGTGCTGGACCTCTTCTGCGGCGTGGGAGCGTTCTCGCTGGACCTGGCGGCCCGGGCGGCCGAGGTGGTGGGGGTGGAGCCTTCGCCGTGGGCGGCGGCCGATGCCCAGGCTAACGGCGAGGACTTGGCCAACTACACCATCCATGAGGGTGAGGTGGACGAGGTGCTACCGGCGCTGGAGGGCTCCTTCCCGGTGGTGGTGGTTGACCCGCCGCGGACCGGGCTGGGCGAGGCCGTGATAGCGTCGCTCATCGCCGTGAGACCACGGCGGCTGGTGTACGTCTCCGACGATCCCGCCACCCTGGCGCGGGACACCGTCGCCCTGGGCGAGGCCGGCTTCCAGCTCACGCAGATGCTCGCTCTGGACATGTACCCGCAGACGGCGCAGGTGCAGACGGTGGCGCTGATGTCTCGAGCCTAGGTTGAGGCAACAGAACCACTGCCGGTGAGACGTTCTGAGTTGATCACATAAGGAGAGAACAGATATGGGTACGAAAGTACTTGTGATCATAGATATTCAGAACGACATCACGAAACACTACAAGGACATCATAGATAACATCAACACCGCCATTGACTGGGCTGTGAGCAAGGGAATGCACGTTGTGTACATCAAACACAACAACCTGTCCGCAGGTACACGAACCTTCAAGCCGGACACGAAAGGCGCAGAGCTTGTTCCCGAGATGAAAATCGTATCGGACAACATCTTCGTGAAAACCAAGGGCAACGCGCTGACGAGTGAGGGATCTGCCGCCTTTATCGAGGCAAACGGCATAAACGAGTTCTACATTGCCGGTGCGGATGCCACCGCTTGCGTCAAGTCCACCTGCTTCAACATGACCAAGGCCGGTTACTCCGTGCATGTCATCTCCGACTGTGTCACCAGCTACGATCTGAAGAAGATGGACGAGATGCTTGGCTACTACGCAGGCAAGGGCTGTGAAGTCAAGACGCTCGCTGAGTTCACGGCAGTCCGTACCGCATGAGGTGCCACTGCTACGAGACGGAGACCGAGTTCGTCCTCTGCGTTGAGGACGTGCCCCCGGCCGATGAGGACAATCTGCGGCATGCGTGGTTCCAGCCAAGCGACCGGGGTTATGTGAAAGCGTACCCCCGGGACATGGAGGGGGCGGGCGTCACCGAGGCGGACAAGCAGGCGGTAAGCAGGAACTTCGCCCGGCTGGGACCGGCCATGTTCGAAGGGGTGTCTGACTGGTCGGAGGCCCTGGCATCCATTGCCGAGCGGTTCCGGGATAACGGCGTCGAGTGGTACATCATCGGCAGCGCCAGCGAGGCGGTGCTTGGCGTCAATGTCAGGCCCCATGATCTGGACATCATCGTGCGCCCGGAGGACTTCTTCCGGGTGAGGGACCTGTTCGCCGACTGCGTGGTCGAGCCGTTTGTGGACAACCGGGGCACTTGGCTCGTCCGCTACTTCGGCCGCCTGTGTGTGGGCGGGGCGATGGTTGACATTGCGGCGGACGAGAAGATGAACCCGGACCGGCACCCCTACGATAGGGTGTCGTGGCACGGATTTGATGTCCTCATCGAGCCACTTCAGGCACGGTATCGAGTGGAGATCGAGCGGGGAAGAGAGGACAGGGTCAGGGCGATCGAGGCGTACATGAATGGGTCGCCGGTGGTCTCGTGGAATGGATCGGATGAATGACGACCGAGTTGGCATGAGGCCTGGAGGCGGTAGGCGGGAGCTGTCGTCGGAGCAGCGCGAGGGACTCCTCAAGGCCCTGAAGGCCCGCTTTGAGCGGCACGTGGGCCGCCACAAAGGCGTGCCCTGGGCCGACGTGCAGGCGAGACTGGAAGCCGACGCCGGGAAGCTGTGGTCTCTCAGCGAGATGGAGCGGACCGGCGGCGAGCCGGACGTAGTCAGCCTGGGCGACACTCAAGGCGACCACGTCTTCTGCGATTGCTCGCCGCAGAGTCCGGCGGGCCGGCGAAACCTGTGCTATGATCGGGCCGCGCTGGACTCCCGCAAGGCGAACAAGCCGGAGAACAGCGCCCTGGATGTGGCTGCCGACATGGGCATCGAGATCCTGACCGTGGAGCAGTACCGGGAGCTGCAGAACTTGGGTGAGTTCGACACCAAGACATCGAGCTGGGTGAAGACGCCGGACATGATCAGGAAACTTGGCGGAGCGCTCTACTGCGACCGCCGCTACGACACCGTCTTTGTCTACCACAACGGCGCCGAGAGCTACTACGCTGCCCGGGGCTTTCGCGGCCTGTTGAGGGTCTGAGAAGCGGGCGAGAGACTGCGACGTCAGGAACAGCTAGCAGCGATGTTGGACGACGTGGCCGGTTCGGACAGACGCGAGGCAGTGGGCGCCCTGCAGTCGGCCATAGGCAAGTCCGAGAAATCCCTGGCGCGCATGGCCGAGAAGGGTGCCAGTACTGCCCTGGTGGCCAAGCGGCTCAAGGCGCTTCGCACGGGCCTAGACATGCTCGAACACGCCTGGGATCACGCCCCGCACCGATACACCCGCGGGGACCTGGAAGAGGCCAGGGGCGTCCTCGCCGGGCTGCTCCCGTCTGTGGAGGCTATCTACGCCCGGTCGAAGCCGGGCACGCCGCAGCGAACGCTGCTGGAACGCCGGGTCCGCGCCCTGAACCTGGCCCTTAAGGCGATTGACGCCGATCCGCGATAGTGGCGTACCCAATCCTGCACCGCGTCATCACGATCATCATCTTCGTCGCTTGCTGGAGGTGCATATGCCAGTCATCCGGTCACACGACGTTACGCTACGCGGATCGGCGGGCGATCTCAACATCGTTCTCCGTCCGCTGAGCGACGCCCACCTGCCACTGCTGTACCGATGGAACTCCGATCCCGAGGTACTCTACTGGACCGAGGGCGGGGAGGACATCGTCCGCTCCTACGACGCGGACACTGTCAACCGCATCTACGGGGGCGTGTCTCAGGCCGCACACTGCTTCCTGATCGAGGTGGACGGCGTGCCGGTAGGAGAGTGCTGGCTGCAGCGGATGAACCTGTCCTATGTGTCTGCTCAGTATCCGAGCCTGGACGTGCGGCGGATCGACATGGCGATAGGGGAGAAGGAATACTGGGGCAAGGGCATTGGAACCGCCTTCGTCGGCCTGCTGGTGGAGTTCGCCTTCGCGGTGGAAGGGGTGGACGTGCTCCACTGCTTCGCCGAGGACTACAACGTCAGGAGCGTACGCGTCTGGCTGAAGAACGGTTTCCGCCTGGCCCACTCCGAAGACCTGCCGCAGCCCCAGAAGGGGACGCGGCAGCACCACTTCGTTCTGACAAGGTCTGAGTGGACTGAGACCTCGGCACGCCCGATCGCGGTCCAGGACGAACCCCTTAGCAGAGGCCGATAGCCCAACCGAGCACTCCGTGTGGACTCGGATCCGCCGGAGTAGCGGATTGGGTAGAGTCGGTCATTGAACCCGAGAAGCGGTAGCAACGCAGTGATGCGATGCCATCAGTGTGGCGCCGACGTCCGCGCCCACCACACCCTGATTCGCGACGACATCCCACCCGTGCGCGACGGCTCGCGCATCGTACACCCCGGTTGCGCGGCGTGCGGCACCGAGATCGCCGAGGACACCATCGCCGGCGGCATCAGCGGTGCCCGGCGGGTCGTGGTCATCAGCGGGCCGGTGGGGGCGGGCAAGTCCACCATCGGGCGCTACCTCGAGGAGCACTACGGCCTCGTCTTCATTGACGGCGACGCCGTCAGTAAGCGGGAAAATCACCTGGCCCGGCTCGACCCGGCCCGCGAGCGACGCGACTACTACGCTGAGACGCTGCGCACTGCGATGGTGACCCTAGGGCTGGGTTACGACGTCGTCGTGGGCTACGTCTTCGAGGCCGGCCACCTGCGGGCCTACCGCGAGCGCCTGGCAGCCTATGGCATCGAGCCTCTCCTACGGGTGCTCCTGCCGAGCCGGGACGTCTGCCTGCAGCGCGACATCGAGCGCCCTTGCTGGACGGCGGGCGCCGGGTTCGTGGATCGCTGGTACGCCCAGCAGCAGGCGCTCTGCGAGCGCGAGCCGGGACTGCGCGTGGACAACTCGGCGGAGACGGTGGAGGAGACGGTGGCGCGCCACTTCGGACCGTACCTTCGGGAGCGTAGCCCACAGCAAGCCTGAGGCGAGGTGCCGTATGAGGGAAGAGCTGATCGCTCCTTGCGGGATGAACTGCAGCCTGTGCGTCGCCTATCGCTTCATGAAAGGCGACGTGAACAAACAGGGGTTCCGCAAAACGTACTGCCCGGGCTGCCTCCCGCGCGGAGAGGGCTGCCTGCACATGGGCGACCAGTGCGAGCAGCTCCGGATCGGCGCCATCCGCTTCTGCTACACCTGCGGCTCCTTCCCCTGTAGGCGGCTGAAGGCCCTAGACAGGCGGTACCGCACCAAGTACCACATGAGCATGATCGCGAACCTCGAGTTCATCCGGGACCGGGGCCTGGCGGCCTTCCTGCAGCAGCAAGGGGAGGAGTGGCGCTGCCCCGAGTGTGGCGGCGTGATATGCTGCCACAATGGGCTGTGCCTGGATTGCCAGCTCGATAAGCTGAAGCAGAACAAGCAGTACCGCTGGAACGAGGCGTAGATGATGCCACCCGCCGTCACCGAGTACGCAGCGGGCAGAAGCTGGGCCAAGGCCTGGCAGCACGAGTACCGCTACGGCGTGTGGCTGATCTACCCACCGGAACCGCACCGATCCGCCGTCACGGCACTGCGGGAGCGGTACGCCTGGTCACAGTCCAGCCGGTGCGACGCTCACATCAGCCTGTCTCTGCCCCTGCCCCGGCCGGTCACGGCGGCCGACGTGGCCGAGTTGCAGGCCGCGCTGAGCCAGGTGCAGCCCTTCCGGGTGAGTTTTGGCCCGCTGGTCAGGCAGCCGGCGCACCGGGGCGTCGTCCTGGAGGTCTCGCCCCAGGACTCGCTGCGTGCTCTGCTCGAGAAAGTGGAGGCAGCATCCGCCTTCGCCGGTGCGGTGCCGCGCAAGTACCCGTTCTGGGCGCACCTGACCATCGCGGAGATGGTGACCTGGGAGCAGACCTACGCCATCATCGAGGAACTGGCCGACCTGCCGCTGTCGGGGGAGTTCGATCTCGCCTATCTCTCGTACGCCGTCCCGGATGAGGAGTTCTCCTTCACCGAGAGGGCGCGCGTGTACCTCGGCCGTGCCGATACACCGCCGGCGCACCGATCTAGCCCCGAGGACCGACCAAATGGACCCGACTGACGGCTTCTGGCAAGCGCTGGACGAACTGGTGGCACGGTCCCAGGTGGTGATAGACCGGCCGCGCGGCACCGTCCATCCACGCTACCCAGCCATGCGCTATGAGGTAGACTACGGCTACCTGGACGGCACGCAGGCCATGGACGGCGGGGGCGTGGACGTGTGGCGCGGCTCCGATCCCACCGGCCTCCTCGATGCCGTGGTCTGCACGGTGGACCTGGTCAAGGGCGACACGGAAGTGAAGCTGCTGATCGGCTGCACGGAGGAGGAGAAGCACGTCGTCGTCTGCTTCCACAACGACTCCAGGCACATGAAGGGCATCTTGGTGCGGCGCTAGCCGCCTCGCACCACCGGTCTTGCGGTAGCGTCGGTTCCGGCGACAATGGCTTGAGTCTCGGCTGAAGGAGCGGTCGCCGATTTGCCGGTAACGCAGGCCACCCAAGCATGAACCCAAGCATCGAGCCGACCATATACGTGATCACCGGCGTGATGGCGGCCGGCAAGTCCACAGTTGCCGCGGCCCTGGCAGAACGGCTGCCGAGGAGCGTCCACCTTCCTGGCGATATCTTTCGCACGATGATCGTCAATGGCAGAGAGGATATGCGCGAGGCCCCCTCCGCATCGGCCCTCAGCCAGCTCGATCTTCGCTATCGCATCACCGCCAAGGTCGCCCAGGAGTACTGTGATGCCGGCTTCACCGTCGTAGTGGAGGACAACTACCTGGGTGAGGGGCTGACGCGCTTTGTCGAGCTACTAGGAGACTACCCCGTCTACCCCATCGTGCTGGCTCCCAGAATGGAGGTCGTAGCCGAACGGGAGCGGGCTCGGGCGAGGAAGGGATATGGGGGCTACACCGTTGAGGCCCTGTATCGGGGCTTTATGGAGCACACACCCCGTATCGGCCTCTGGTTGGACACGTCCGATCTGACCCCAGAAGAGACTGTCGCTGAGATCGTGCGGCAGGTGAAACGTGCATGAGAGAGATTGGCCCAGAGTGGGCCCTCAACCACGACGGCCGTTAGCAGAGGAGTGCGCAGATGAGCGAAGGAAGTGAGCCCGCCCGTTGGGCCCCATCAGCGTCGGTGGACGAGTACATCGCCCGCTTCGACTCCGAGATCCAGGAGAAGCTGCAGTCGCTCCGCCGCGTGATCAGGGAGGCCGCCCCGGAAGCGGCCGAGACCATCAACTACCGGATGCCGACCTTCGTGCTGCACGGAAACCTGGTACATTTCGCCGCTCAGAAGAAGCACATCGGCTTCTACCCCACGCCCAGCGGCATCGCCGCCTTCCAGGCGGAACTCGCCGGGTACAAGTCCTCCAAAGGGGCAGTGCAGTTCCCGTTGGACCAGCCCTTGCCCCTGGAGCTGATCGGCAGGATAGTGTCCTTTCGCGTCGCGGAGAACGTCCGTCTGGCGGAGGAGAAGGCCGCCAAGAGTCCAGGCCAGGCCCGGAGCCGGGCAAATGAGGAGGGAGAGGACAGATGATAGAGCGCTTTGAGCCCCTGCTGGAGGCCGCCCGCGCCGTCACCGGGGAATTCCCCCTGTCGCCCGACGGGTTGTCGGCGGGAGGCGTGGGCGCCGCCATCCTCACCGCCGGCGGGAACGTGTACACCGGCATCTGCATTGACGTCTCCTGCGGCATCGGCTTCTGCGCCGAGCATGCCGCCATCGCCGAGATGCTCAAGCACCGGGAGACGCAGATCGTCGCCGTCGTGGCCGTGTGCGAAGAGGGGGTGCTGCCTCCCTGCGGCCGCTGCCGCGAGTTCATGATGCAGATAGATCGCCGCAACGCCGACGCCGAGGTCATGGTGGCGGAGGACACGGTGGTCAAGCTGGGCTCGCTGCTGCCCTTCTACTGGAATGGCTGAGTAGGGGACCGTGGCCAGATGTGGCGAGTGAGGACTGATGGTTGAAGTGGTTGGGATGACCTCTCCCCCGACCCCTCCCCCATTGGGGGAGGGGAGCCGGTTCGCCCCCTTCCTTCTCAGGGAAGGGGGTTGGGGGGTTAGGTCTGGGCGAGCCCAATGCCCGGCCTGAGAGTCCTCATGGTGGCGCCGACGTCCTTCTTCTCCGATACGGGCTGCCACGTCCGCATCCTGGAGGAGGCACGCGCTCTAGGCAGCCGCGGCCACGAGGTGGCTGTCTGCACCTACCGCAAGGGCCGCGACCCGGACGGGTTCGCCGTCCATCGCACCCTGCCCCTGCCCTGGCGCCAGAACTACGAGGTGGGCTCGTCGCGGCACAAGTTCGCCTACGATGCCCTGCTCCTGCCTAAGGTCTTGGAACGGGCCCTGGTCCACCGGCCCGACGTCATCCACGCCCACATGCACGAGGGCGCCCTGATCGGCGTGCTCATCGGGCGGTTGTTGCGCCTGCCGGTGGTGTTCGACTTCCAGGGCAGCGCCTCGAGCGAGATGGTTGACCACCACTTCCTCAACCCGGACGGGCCCTGGTACCGCCCCATGGTATGGCTGGAGCGTTGCCTCGACCACCTCCCCCAGGCGCTGGTCACCTCCACCTACCATGCCGCCCGCCTGCTGGTGGACAGGTTCGACTGCCCTCCGTCCGACATCACCGTTATCCAGGACCGGGTCAGCGCGGACGTCTTCCGGCCGGGAGTGCTCCCGCCCGCCGAGCGGCGCGCCCTGCGCGAGAGCCTGGGCATCCCGGGGGACGCGTTCGTGGTCGTCTACCTGGGGCTACTGGCCGAGCACCAGGGCACCAGCCTGCTCCTGCGGGCGGCGGCGCAGGTGACGGCCGCCCGGCCGGACGCCTACTTCCTGGTGATGGGCTATCCGGGGGTGGAGGGCTACCGCGCCTACGCCGACGGACTGGGCCTGGGCGGGCGGGTGGTGCTCACCGGGCGCCTCCCTTACGAGCATGCCCCGCGCTACCTGGCCCTGGGCGACGTGGCCGTGGCGCCCAAAGTCTCCGCGACTGAGGGGGCGGGCAAACTGCTCAACTATATGGCCATGGCCCTGCCCACCGTCGCCTTCGACGGCCCGGTGAACCGGGAGTACCTCGACGACCTGGGCATCTACCCGGAGCGGGTAGACGAGGCGGCTCTGGCCCAAACGCTGCTCGCCGTCCTGAGCGACCTGGAGGGGGCGCAGGTGAGCGGGGCGGCTCTGCGGCAGCGAGTGCTGGAGGGCTTCTCCTGGGATGAAGGCGCCCGCCTGCTGGAAGACGTCTACGCCAAGGTGCTCGGACGGGGCTCCGCCGACGCCTAGGCCCGGAGGGCACCAACGCACTGATAGCCTGGAGGACCGGCCATGCCCATCCCCTGGCTGATGGACTACTGGGAAGCGAAGGCCGACGCCGTGCTGCCCTTCCTACAGGGAAGGCCGGTGGCGCTGGAGCTCAAGTTCGGTGATCGCCCCATCTATCGGCGACGTCGGCCGGAGGGTGGATTCATCCACGTGGAGAGCCGCGCCGACATCTTGGATTGGGCCCGCCGGCACTGCTACTCCTTCCACCCCCACCTGGCCGATGGCGCCCTCTACTTCCTGCTGGACATAGACCGGCGCGATCCGGCCCAGCCGCTGGAGCTGGCTGCCGTCGCCGCCGGTGAGGCCGCCGCTTTGCTGAAGGAGGCGTCGGTGGACTTCGCGCTCAAGTTCTCCGGTCGGCGCGGCTTCCACTTCTACTGGGCTCTGGATCCTGCCGAGGTGCTGGAGGCGGGCGAAGGCGACCCCTGGCCGTTCCTACGCCGCCTGATCCGCGGCCTGCGCGATCGCGTCGAGGTCCGGCTACAGCATAGCCCCCAGCGGGACCGCTTCTACCGCTATCTTGACCCGGCCGACCCCATTACCATCACCAATGCGGCCGACCGCGCCCATCAGCACTCGCTGCTCCTGGACGAGAACATCGTCCACGTGAACGGGTCCATGCGATCGCCCTGGTCGGTGCACCCGGAGAGCGGGCTGGTGTCGTTGCCGCTGGAGCCGGAAGGGCTGGCCGCGTTCCGCCCGGAGGAGGCCACGCCGGAAGCGGCCCTCCGGCAGAGCGCCCGGCAGGAGCTGCCGTTCGTCCCGGTGGGCCGCCTCTTGCCCCTGCTCGCCGAGGCCTAAGCCGGGCGGCTAGGCGAAGCCCTTCCCGTACTCCAGGCCCGCCTCGATGTAGGTGAGGTAGTTCTCCACCTGGCGCGGCGTGGCGATGGGCCACTCCATGAACCCTGACGTGGGGCAGAGGATGAGTCCACCGCCGCGAGCGTCCTCGATAGCCTCCGCCACCAACCGGCGGATGCGCTCCGCCGGAGCGCGGAACATGTCGTCCGCCTCCAGGTTCCCCTCCAGGCACATACGATTGCCCACCACCTCCCGCGCCTGCCGCAAGGTCATGTCGCCCATTGGTGGTGGCTCGATGGGATTGAGGCAGTCCACCCCCATCTCCATGAACCCCTCGATCACCGGACTCATCTTGCCGTGCGAGTGCAGCCAGATCAGCCCGCCCGCCTGCTTGATCGGCTTGGCCGCCCATGAATGGACGGGGCTACGGGTAAGCAGAGCCCACCCTGCGGCGAGCTGCGGGAGCCGGCGTAGGCCGGCTTCGCCAACCCGTGGTGCCGCGGCTTCAGCCCGGGGCGAACCTGCCTCGGCGCATCGCCCAGCGCCGCCTTTGTGACAACGGGCCGCCTAGGCTATCCTAGCGCGCGTGAGCCTCCGCCAACGCCTTGCCGATCTCTATGCCTATCGCGAGCTGCTGCGCCAGTTGGTGCTGCGGGACTTGAAGGCCCGCTACAAGAACTCGGCGCTCGGCTTCCTCTGGTCGCTGCTCAACCCGTTGGGCACCATGCTCGTGTTCGGCGTGGTCTTCACGGTGCTGCTCACCGACTACTCCAAGGCCTACTATCCCGTCTACCTCCTCAGCGCTCTCCTGCCCTGGAACTTCCTGGTGGGCGGCTTGACGAGCGGTACGGCCAGCGTGCTCAGCAACACCCCCCTGGTGCGCAAGGTGTACTTCCCCCGCGAGGTGCTGCCCATCTCCACGGTCCTCGCCCACCTGGTCAACTTCCTGCTCGCCCTTATCCCGCTCTTCCTTATGATGCTGGTGCTGGGCCTACCCTTCACTCGCTGGATCATCCTCTACCTGCCCCTGGTCATCCTGGCCCAGGTGGCTTTCGTCGCCGGTTTGGCGCTGCTGCTCTCCGCCGTGAATGTGTTCTATCGCGACACGCAGATGATCCTCGAGGTGCTGACGCTGGCCTGGTTCTTCCTGACGCCCATCTTCTGGCCCATCGAGCTCATCCGAGATCGTGTTGTCACCGTGCTGGGGATGGACTTCAACGCCTATGTCTGGCTTAACCGCCTCAACCCCATGGCCTCATTGGCCGCCGCCTACCGCGATATCCTATACTCTGGCAGTCCCGTGGGCCTAGACTTCTTCGCCCGCACCGCCGTCACTTGTGTGGCGGTGTTGGTGGTGGGGTACTGGGTGTTCACTCGACTCAGTCCGAGATTCGGCGAGGAGCTGTAGAATTGCAGAGCGACGACAACCAGCCACGCCAGATGCAGCCGGCGCCGCCGCCGGAGTACTACGTCCCGGCCTACTACTACGAGGATGAGATAGACCTGCACGACTATGTCAACGTGCTGGTCAAGTACTGGTGGATCGTCATAGGGCTCCCGGTTGTCGCCGTGGCGCTGGCGGCCATCGTGGGCTTCGTGATGATGAAGCCCACCTACGAGGCCACTTCCCTGGTGGCCATCACTCGACCCCGTTACGTCGTGCAGTTCACCGAGCAGTTCGAGACCGTCCCTCTGGACCAGCGCCAGGTGCCCCTCAAGGCCTACCCTAGCCTCGCCACCAGCAGCGATCTACTGACCGAGCTACTGCCTCTTGTGGCCGATCAACTGCCCGAGGGCGCCCGTGATCTGCGCCAGCTCCAGGGCATGGTATCCGCTCGCAGCGGGTCGGATGCCAGCCTGATCGAGCTGACCGTCACCGCGGGCGATCCGGAAGTGGCGGCGAACATCGCCAACGTCTGGGCGCTGCGCTTCGCCGACAAGGTCGAGGAAGTGTACGGTCAGACGGCGCACGAGATAGAGGCTTTCGAAGAGCAGTTGGGTTCGGCCGCCGCCCGCCGAGACGCGGCGGAAGCGGCCCTGGTGGAGTTCCAATCCCGCAACAACTCGGCCGTGCTGCAGGCCCAGATTGGCGACAAGCAGGCATCGCTGAGTTCGTACCTGGCCGCACGGCGCTCGCTGGAGCGAGTGAATCAGGACGCCACCGCGCTCAGCCAGAGGCTGAGCAGGCAACCGGGCGGTTCCGATACCAGCTACTCCGACGAGATCACCGCTCTGCTGATCCAGATGCACTCGCTGGTGAGCGCCGACGGGCTCAGCCTCCAGCTTCAGCTACCCGCCGTCGAGGCCGCGTCCGGCCGCAGCCTGGCCGACCAGATCGACCTGCTCGACAGTCTCGTGGCGGTGCTCCAAGACCTGAGCGCCGAACTGGAGACTATGTCGGCAGCGGTGGAGCCGGAGCTTCTCGCCCTGCAGGCGCAGCTGGAGTCGGTCCAGAATGAACTGAACTCCCTGAAGGACGAGCGGGACATCGCTCGGGAGCTATACCAGTCCATCTCGCTCAAGCTGGATGAGGCCCGCCTCTCGCAGAGCACCAACGGGCGTGAGATTCAGGTGGCGGCGCAGGCCATTCCGCCGCTGAGCCCTTCCGGACCGCGCAAGATGATGATGATCGCCGTGGCCGGCGCCTTGGGCCTGATGCTCGGGGTGTTCGGTGCCTTCGTGGTCAACTTCTTCGTCACCGGCCCCAAGAAGCGACGCTAGGGCCGGCCCCACCCGATGGAAGCCGCATCGCCGCAGAACCGGCCCCCAGGGGCCGGTTCTGCCATGCCGGCAGGTAACCCCTCCGGCGGGGGCATCGCTCGGGCCGCCGGCACCGTCATGGCGGCGTTTGTGCTCAGCCGCGCCCTCGGCCTGGCGCGCGAGATTGTCATCTCCAGCCGCTTCGGTACCTCAGGCGAACTGGACGCCTACCTGGCCGCCTTCCGCATCCCGGACCTGCTCTTCCAGTTGATGGCGGGCGGTGCGCTCGCCTCCGCCTTCATCCCGACCTTCGCCGGCCTACTGGCGTCGGACGACGAAGCCGGGGCCTGGCGCCTGGCCAACAGCGTCATCAACGCCCTCGCCATGGGGCTGGGAGTCGTGGCGCTCATCTGCCTGGCCCTGGCCGGCCCCCTGGCCCGACACGTGGTGGCAGTCGGGTTCGACCCCGAGCGGCAGGCGCTGACGGCCAGCCTCATGCGCATCATGCTGCTGGCGCCGATAGCCTTCTCCGTCAGCGGCGTCTTCATGGGGGTCCTGAACTCCTACGGGCGCTTCCTGGCGCCGGCGTTGGCCCCGTCCGCCTATAACCTGGCCATCATCATCGGGGCCGCTTTCCTTTCCCCCGAGATCGGCGCCTTTGGGCTCGCCCTCGGCGTGGCCGTGGGGTCGGTAGCGCACTACGTGATCCAGCTGCCCCAGGTCCTGACACTGATGCCGGAGGAGTTGGCGCCTGGTCCGGCGGAGCACGGCATCCTGGGGCTGCGGTCGCCCCACGTCCGCGAAGTGGTGCGCCTGATGATCCCCCGCAGCGTGGGCCTGGCGGCGGTGCAGGTGAACTTCCTGGTCAACACCATCCTCGCCTCGACGCTGGCGCCGGGCAGCCTGGCCGTCCTCAACTACGCCTGGATGCTCATGCTGCTGCCCCAGGGCATCTTTGCTCAGGGGGTGGCCACGGCCGCTTTCCCCGCCCTTTCCTCCCTGGCAGCCCAGAAGCGCTGGGACGAGCTGGCCGACCTGTTCCTGCGCTCCACCCGGGGTGTGCTGTTCCTGGCGCTGCCTGCCACCGTGGGGCTCATGGTCTTGGGCGAGCCGATCGTAACTCTGGTGCTGGGGCGGGGCGCCTTCGATAGCCAGGCGGCGGCTGCCGTGGCGCGAGTGCTCTTCTTCTACGCCCTGGGGTTGACGGCCCACAGCGTGCTCGAGGTGTTGACGCGTGCCTTCTACGCCACCCACGACACCCGTACACCGGTGGCAGTGGGCGTGACGTCCATGGGCCTGAACGTGCTCCTCAGCCTGGCCCTCCGAGGACCGCTGCAGGAGAGCGGCTTGGCGCTGGCGAACACCGTTGCCGTCGTCGTGGAGGTGGCCTTGCTCTGGGCCATCCTCAGCCGGCGGCTACCGGCGGCCGGTCCGCGGGCGTTGCTGGAGTCGGGGGGGCGCATCCTGGCCGCGGCCTTGCTGATGGGGGCCGTGCTCCTGGTCCTAGCGAGGGTTCTGCCGGGCTCTTTAGCCGTTGTCGCCCTGGTCGGCATGGCTCTCGGCGCCGCGGTGTACGGTGTCGGCGCTTTCGCCTTGGGGGTGCCGGAGGCGCGCGCCGCGCTCGACCGCGTCTGGCGGCAGATCAGCCGGCAACGGTGAGCGAGACGGTCGTGCCCTCAGCCGGGCGCGACTGGATGGACAGGCGACCACCGATGGCTTCGGTGCGCTCGCGCATGTTCACTAGACCCAGGCTCCCGCGCAGCATGCTCTCCGATTCCGTCGGCTGCAGCTCGAAGCCGACGCCCTGGTCGCAGACCACCAATTGGACTGACCCGTCGGCGAAGTTGAGGGTGACGTCGGCCTCGTCCGTGCCGCTGTGTCGGCGGGCGTTGGCCACCGCCTCGCGCACGATGGCGAAGACGGCTCGCTCGGCATCGGCCCGCAGGCGGCGCGGTTCGCCCTTGGTGGTGTAGCGCACGGTGAAGCCCTCGGCGCTCTGCCGCCGAGCGTAGTCCTCCAGGGCGGCGGCCAATCCGCGCGCCTCCAGGATCACCGGCCGCAGGTCGAACAGCATGGTGCGGACTTCGCGGAGGGCGCGCTCGAGAACAGGCTCCAGCGCCCCCAGTTCCCGCCGGCCTTCTTCGCGGCCCTTATCAAGCAGGCAGAGCCCCAACCGGAGCCGCATGATGAGCGAGGCCAGCAACTGGGCCGGTCCGTCGTGGAGGTCGCGCGCGAGCTGGTTCCGAACCTCCTGCTCCACCGACAGAATGCGATCGCGCTCCTGGGTCAGTTCCAGGTAGAGGCGGGCATTCTCAATGGCGATGGCCGCCTGGCCGGCCACGGCGGACAGGAGCGACACGTCCGCCTCGCCGAAGGAGTGCGCGGTGTCGCTGCTGACCATCTCCAGCACGCCCACCACCCTACCCTGGGCGACAAGAGGCACGCAGGCCAGCGTGGCGGTCCGAGGATGGAGCGTGGTCACCAACTCGGAGTGGAAGCGGCGGCGGCGCTGGGGCGCCTCGATCACCAACGGCTCTCGCCGCGATATGGCCCAACCGACCGCCCCGTCATCGGCGCTCACCCGGCGGCCCACCAAAGCGCCACCCATCGATCCCGGCACGACGGCGTACTCCAGTTGCGACCGCGTCTCGTCCAACAGAAGCAGCGCGCCCGCATCGGCGCCCACCACCGCCACGGCAGCCGACAGCACTTCGGCCAGCAACGTGTCCAGCCGTAGCTCGGAGTTCACCCATAGCGTCACCGCTTGTAGGGTCTCGAGCGCCTCTATCCGGGCCTGGGCGGCCGCCAGTTGCGCGCGCAACTGGGCGACTTCCTGGTGCCCGGTACCGGTACTGATCAAGGGATCCTCCCCGCACTGCCTGCCCATAGGTATCGGCAGGCTCCGCCCTTGGGTTTAGGCCCGGTGACGCCGGTGGATCGCTTACCTTTTGACCGACCCCCGACGCGTGCTAGAATCGCCCCATACTGCGGTGCCGGAGACCCAATGTCGGAAGCGCTCAAGGTTATCGGCCGGTCGTTCCGCGACTGGTGGGATGAGATGTTCCTCATGGTAGGCGTCAACCTGGTCTGGGGGCTGCTCGCCCTCGCCTTGGTGACTCTCTTCCCTGGGTCGATGGGCGCCTACTACCTGACGCGGCAGAAGGCCCTCGGTCACCGGGTTGAGTTCGACATGTTCTGGGCCGGCCTGCGCCAGTACTTCGGCAAGGCCTGGGCCTTGGGCGCCATCAACGTGGTGGTGACCTTCCTGCTCCTCTTCAACATTTGGTTCTACTCCAACATCACCAACTGGCTCGCCTATCTGACCCTCCTGTGGATCTACGCGCTGGTGATGTGGCTTGGTGTCATCATCTACGTCTTCCCGATGGCTTTGGCGCAAGAAAGCGGCGGAATCCGCACCACCTACCGCAACGCGGCCGTACTCGCCTTCGGGCGCCCCCTGTTCACTCTGGTGATCGGGATCATCAGCCTCCTCCTGCTCGCCCTGAGCCTGGTGGTGCCCCCACTGCTGCTCCTGGTCTACATCCCTCTCGCCGCGCTGGTGGGCAACCATGCCACGATAAGCTCGCTCGACCATATGCAGCGGCGGATCCTGGAGCGGGAGGCGCGCGATCGCGACGCCGGCAAACGCGAAGATGCCGAGCGGGAGAGGCGCGGGTAGGTTCGGTCGAAGACGGCCACAATCTGGGATAGCGAGAGAGCCGACCCCACCGGGTCGGCTCTCTGGTCTGCCCAACACCAAACCGAGCTAGCTGGAGCAGACGGCTAACCGGAGCGGGCCAGCATCCTCTCCACTTCCTCGGCCGCCACCGCTTCCTCCAGCTTGCGGAACAGAGGCCGGATGGGGCCGAATGCCTGCCCGGCAGGAACCGTCACCGACTGCCAGCGATCTTCGCCCACGGGGGCCTCGTAGCGCAGCCCCAGGTGAGAGCGCGTTTCCTCCGGAAGCTCCTCGATGTACTGGCGGCCCAAGAGGTCGTGCTGGAAGCCCAGCATCTCGTGCAAGGCCTGCGAGGAGAAGGGCAGGAAGGGACAGAGGAGCGTCTTGAGGCTGCTGATCACCTGAATCATGGTGTAGAGCGACGTCGCTGCTGCCTGGCGATCCTGCTTGATCTGGAACCAGGGCGCCTTGGCATCCAGGTAGCGGTTAGCCTCGCGGGCCACCTCCATGGCCTCGGCGATGGCGGACCGGAAGTGACACGCCTCCAGGTCCTCCGCCACGGTGGCGAAGGCGGTCTCGGTGCGAGACAGCATGGCGCGATCCTCATCGTCCAGGTCACCCGGCTCCGGCACCCGGCCCTCGAAGTGGCGGGCGGCGAAGGTGAGGACCCGGTTGGCCAGGTTGCCGTAGGTGGCCACCAGCTCGTCGTTGTTGCGGCGGACGAACTCCTCCCAGGTGAAGTCGCTGTCGCTGCGCTCGGGCATGTTGATGGAGAGGATGTAGCGCAGCGCGTCGGGATCGTACCGTTCCAGAAAGTCGGGCAGGTCGATCATCCAGTTGCGGCTCTTGGAGAGTTGCCGCCCCTGCACGCGCAGGTACTCGTTGGCGGGCACGTCGTAGGGCAGGTTGAGGCCGCCGTAGCCGTAGAGCATCCCCGGCCAGATGACGGTATGGAAGACGATGTTGTCCTTGCCCATGAAGTAGTAGTGCCGCACGGACTCGTCCTGCCACCACTCCCGCCAGGCCTCGGGCCGGCCCACGAGGTTGGCCCACTCCACCGTGGCGGAGAGGTAGCCGATGACGGCGTCGAACCAGACGTAGATGCGCTTGTCGTCGTAGCCTTCCAGCGGCACCGGTATGCCCCAAGCGATGTCGCGGGTGATGGGGCGACCGCGCAGGTCGCCGCTCTCGAGCATGTTGCGGGCGAAGTTCATGACGTTGCGCCGCCAGTGCTCCTTGTCGGTGTTGAGCCACTCCAGCAGCGGGGCGTTGAGCTTGGCCAGGTCGAGGAAGAAGTGCTCCGTCTCCCGCGGCTCGGGGGTGCCGCCACAGGTCTTGCAGCGGGGCGAGATCAGCTCGGTGGCGTCCAGGGTGCGGCCACACTCGTCGCACTGGTCTCCCCGCGCCTCGGTGTAGCCACAGTGCGGGCAGGTTCCCTCGACGTAGCGGTCGGCGAGGAAGCGCCGGCAGCTATGGCAGTAGAGGCTGATCATGGTGTCCTTGTAGAGGTAGCCGTTGTGCAGCAGGCCTAGGAACATGTCCTGGGTGATGCACCAGTGGTTCTCGGTGTCGGTCTCGGTGTAGAGATCGAAAGCGATGCCCAGTCCCTTGAGGGCGTGCAGGTCGGCCGTGTGGTAGCGGTCCACGATCTCGCGGGGGGTGACGCCTTCCTTCTCCGCCTTGACGGTGATGGGCGTGCCATGGGTGTCGCTACCGGAGACCATGAGCACGTCGTGACCACGCAAGCGGTGGTAGCGGGCGAAGATGTCCGGGGGTAGGAGAGAGCCGGCGACGTGTCCCAGATGCAGGTTGCCGTTGGCGTAGGGCCAGGCAACGCAGACTAGAATCCTCTCACTCATTTTCGGAAACTCCCTTGCAGCAAGCGCCGAACGGCTATGGACCGGTGCTCAGACTAGAGGGCGGCGGGCAGGCGGGGGCAAGCCCCCATATTGCCCGTGGCGGCGGTCATCCACCGCGGCGCGGCTGGGAGCGGAGTGCAGCACTCCGACACAGACAGTCTCCGCTGAGAGGCCATGGCGCGATTATAGCACGGGGTCAGCCGGGCGGGGTATCCGGTGTGGGCGACTGCACCTAACTAACCGACGTCAAGCTAAGCAGGCGGGGTGGCATGGGGTGAGCCTAACACCGCATCGCATCCGGCACTAAGCGCCGGGCCAGCCCCTGTCATTCCTCGCTGCGCCCGCAATCTACCCTCAGCGGGGGTGCGTCACCGGTCCGGAAGGTCGCCGTTCTGGCCGGAATGCGGCTGCCCTGGGCCTCCAGCGAGTCCTCAAGGGTGTCGATCACAAACTAGGCGGCCAAGGACGCAGCTGCTCCCACTAGTACGGTTGGGGGAAGCGGGAAACGCATCGTCCCATGGGTAACGGACTGCCCGATCCCGCCTTTCTTCTTAGGGAAGGGGAGCAGTGGGTTTGCTCTCTGGAACCACTTGGGACGTTAGGCCAATTTCACACGGCGCGGCTCGTGCCACCAGACCCTCCCTTCTGACGCCCCTCATGGGCTAGTCTGGTGCGTCAGGAAGATCAGCCCAGCGCCTTGAGCGCCGTCCGCATCACCTGAGCGCCGCGCCGCTTTGCCCCCCAGACGCCGCAGTAGCCGTGGTTGATCTCGTAGAACACCGGGATGGTGCCCAGCAACCGGGCCAACTGGTACTCCACGAACCCCTCGCTCACCGTCCCCGGGCGGCCGCCGCCCATCAGGCCGTCGCTGTCCCACTTCATGACGTCCTGCACGGCGCGGTAGCGCTCGGCCGCCGCGCTCCCCTCATAGACCGCGTCCGGGTCTTGCAGGGTGTAGAGCCCGTCGTAGGGCGGGTCCACGAAGCCGCGCTTGCCCATGAAGCCGTGGAACTGCAGGCTCGCGGCCGGCAGCGACACCTCGGTGAGGTGGCGCCAGAGCGCCTTGTCCTCAGCCGCCTGGGGCTCCGTGCCGTCCGCCGCGCCAACGAAGTCGCCCGACATGTTGATGCCCTGCAGGGTCCAGCCGTTGCGGCCATGGACGTTGCCGTCCACGTTGATCATGGGGCAGACCCAGAACTCGAAGCGCTCGCGCAGGGCCAGCGCTTCCGGATGGGCCGACTGCAGGAATTCGACCGTGCCCATGGCGGCGTACACGCCCAGGTGCTCGGACGGATGCTGGCCGGCGAAGATGAAGACCGAGGCGGAATCCGCGCCGCGGGCGGGCAGATGCAGGAGCGGGATGAGGCGTCCCTCGTGGCTGCGGCCCAGGGAGAGCGCCTCGTCGCCACACCCGATCGCCGCCCGTTCCTCCGCCCAGGCCGCCACCCGCGAGTAGGGGGCCACGGCGTTGCTGGCCACGTGGAGGGCTTGGCCCGGCTGCACCCGCACGCGCACTGCCAGGTGGGACTCGTGGAACTCGGTGGAGTCCTCCCACACATGCGCCGTCGGTCGCCAGGTGACCATGTCGTCGCTGGAGTACCAGATCTGCGACGGGTAGTGACCCATCATACCGGCCCGGCCCGGCTCGCCCAGGTCCGGGTCGGGGTAGACGTCCAGTTGGACGAGGCCGCCGTCCCCTTCGGGCTCCAGGCGCACGCAGAAGTACTTGCAGTAGGGCGCTTTCTCGCCCACCTCCTCCAGCGACCAGTGCCCGGGGGCCACCGGGCGGATGCTCTTGCCGTTCCCACACTCGAAGTCCGACGTGACGCGCATCCGTTACTCCCTTCACTCCATGGCGCTGATACCACTGTATCGGCAGGCGCGGCCCGTGTCGAGAGGGGCAGCGTGTCGATCAGGGTGTTTCGACTCTGCCGCTGTGTGGCGAAGTACCTAGCGGTTCGTCCTCCAGAGGGCAGCCACAGGCGCCACGGAGGGCCGTGGACAGCGGTCCTGCCCCTACGGGAACGATGCCCCCTATGTGGAGGCGGCAGCCGTGGCCGCCCTTTCCAGACGACTCCTCGGTGGCGCAAAGGTCGCCAGGCTTAGCGCAGACCCTCCAACAGCATTGCCGATTGCAGGTTGGTTACGAATTGACAACGATTCTGAACTATGGTCTAATTCCGACTTGCATAGGATAATCAAGTTACTATGGGGGAGTATGAACGGCGAAGCGGGCAGTCGGACTGAGTCCCTGGACCACTTGAGCGAGTCGCTCCGGCGGGCCGGGGTGCGGCTGACGCCGCAGCGCCTGGAGATCTACCGCGAGCTCGTGGCGCGCGACGACCACCCAGACGCCGAGGCCATCTACACGGCGGTGCGCGAGAGGATGCCCAGCGTCTCGCTTGACACTGTCTACCGTACGTTGCAGCTGTTCGTGAACCTAGGGCTCATCGGCACCCTCAATCCGCCCCATGAGCGCGCCCACTACGACCCCAACCTCCGCCCTCACCACCACTTCATCTGTACTCGTTGTGGGTCGGTACGGGACTTCTACAGTGACGACCTGGACCGCATTGCTGCGCTTGAGAGCACCCAGGCCCTGGGGCGAGTAGAAGAAATGCACTTAGAACTTCGGGGGCTCTGCTCCCGCTGCATCGCTGCGGAGCGCTCCGCCTGAGGGTGAGCCGCTACGAAGACCACTGACCGAGGAGTAGGTGAAATGGCCAAGAAGAAGAGCATGACCACTGCCACTGGCAACCCCGTCGACAACGATCTCAACTCGATGACCGCAGGACCCAAAGGCCCGGTCCTGGTCCAGGACGTCCACCTGATCGAGAAGCTCGCCCACTTCGATCGCGAGCGGATCCCCGAGCGCGTCGTGCACGCCAAGGGCGCCGGCGCCCACGGCTACTTCGAGGTGACCGCGGACTTCACCCGCTACACCCGCGCCCACTTCCTCTCCCAGGTCGGCAAGCGTACCGACGTGTTCGCCCGCTTCTCCACCGTCGGTGGGGAGAAGGGTTCGGCCGACTCCGAGCGCGATCCGCGCGGCTTCGCCGTCAAGTTCTACACGGAAGAAGGCAATTTCGACCTGGTCGGCAACAACACGCCCGTCTTCTTCCTGCGCGACCCACTCAAGTTCCCCGACTTCATCCACACCCAGAAGCGCAACCCGGCCACGAACCTGAAGGACGCGGACATGTTCTGGGACTTCCTCTCGCTGACGCCCGAGTCGCTGCACCAGGTGATCATTCTCTTCTCCGACCGAGGCACTCCGCGCAGCTACCGCCACATGCACGGCTTCAGCAGCCACACCTTCATGTGGTACAACGAGAAGGGGGAGCACGTCTGGGTCAAGTATCACTGGGTGTGCGATCAGGGCATCCGCAACTTCACCGGTCCGGAAGCCGACGAGATGCGGGGCAAGGACCCGGATGTGGCCACCCGCGACCTCTACGACGCCATCGCCAAGGGCGACTACCCCTCGTGGACGCTCAAGGTCCAGATCATGACCCCGGCTGAGGCGGAGACCTACCGCTTCGACCCCTTCGACCTGACCAAGGTCTGGCCGCACGCCGACTACCCGCTGATGGAAGTGGGGCGCATGGTCCTGAACCGCAACCCGGAGAACTTCTTCGCCGAGGTGGAGCAGGCAGCCTTCTCGCCCGGCAACTTCGTCCCCGGCACCGGTCCTTCGCCGGACAAGATGCTGCAGGGGCGGTTGTTCAGCTACCCGGACACGCACCGTCATCGTCTGGGCGCCAACTTCGATCTGCTGCCGATCAACGCTCCCAAGGCAGCGATGCGCAACTATCAGCGCGACGGCGCCATGCGCAGCGATGCAAACGGCGGCGGCGGGCCCAACTATTGGCCCAACTCGTTCGGCGGCCCGGCCCCCGATCCCTCGGTGGCGCTGCCGGCCGTGGACATCGCGGGGATGGCGGCCCGGCATGCTTACGTCCTCGGTGATGTGGACTTCGTGCAGCCGGCGGCACTGTATCGCGACGTGATGAGCGAGCAGGACCGCACCAACCTGGTGAGCAACATCGTGGGCCACCTGGGCGGGGCGCAGAAGCGCATCCAGCTCCGGCAGACGGCCCTCTTCTACAAGTCGGACGCCGAGTGGGGCGAGAGGGTGGCCAAGGGCCTCGGCCTGGACGTGGCGGAGGTGAAGCGTCTGGCGGCCATGAGCCAGGAGGAGCGCGTCGCCGCGACCTCGTAGGGCAGAGCGACCGCAGCGGTCGCGAAGACCGCTAAGATAGACATCCCGTTGGGGGCAGGCAGCGTCGCCTGCCCCTGTTCTCGTCTGTGCGGGGGAGGGTGGAGCCCTCATCCCCTCGGTCCCCTTCTCCCATCAAGCGGACACGGCTCCGCCGCGCCTAGCACGGTAGAAGGGGAGGACGGGCAGCGCAGTGGCCGCCGGGGCGGCGCCGTTGTACACTCGCCACAACTAAGGAGTATGGACATGCGTACGGAGACGGCGACGTTGGGTGGCGGATGTTTCTGGTGTCTGGAAGCGGTCTTTCAGGAGTTGCGCGGCGTGATTGAGGTGACGTCCGGCTACTCCGGTGGCGGTTCACCGAACCCGACCTACGAGCAGGTGTGCACCGGCGGCACCGGTCACGCCGAAGTGGTGCAGATCGTCTACGACCCCGACGTGATCACCTATCAGGACCTGCTCGACGTCTTCTTCACCATCCACGACCCCACCACCCTGAACCGGCAAGGGGCGGACGTCGGCACCCAGTACCGCTCCCTCATCCTCTACCACTCTCCGGAGCAGGAGCAGACGGCGCGCGACACCATCCAGCGCTTGCGTCAGGACAAGGTCTGGGCCGAACCCATCGTCACCAAGGTGCAGCCCTTCGTCGTCTTCTACGCCGCGGAGGAGTACCACCGCGACTACCTGCGCCGCAACCCCGAGCAGGGCTACTGCCGTGCCGTGGTGGCGCCCAAGGTGGCCAAGTTCCGCAAGCAGCACCTGGCCCGCCTCAAGGACTCGGCCTAGCGCCGCGCCCCACCCAGAGCACCGTACCGGAGGCTCTCACCATGACCACCGCTAGCTCTACGGGACCGTTCCGCCTCTCGCCCGACGCCGTCGGCGAGAGCGTTACCCTCACCGCCGCCGACTGGCCGGCGCTGTCTCTGCCCGGCCTGGCCCCGGCGCAGCTCCTACCGGCGCTCAGTTCTTCGGGTGCCTCGTAACGCAAGGTAGCCTCCGGGCACCACTGACACCTAGGAATCCCACGAGGGAGGTATCGTGGCGCAGTATGCCCTTGGCCTGCTCGATCAGCTCATCGGTTGCTGGCATCGCTGGGATCGGTATGCGGACTACTACTTGAGAGAGCTGGCGCCAGCCATCGCTAGAGGGCAGCACATCCCGGCCCCAGGCGACGCGGATCGGCGCATCGTCGAGAGACTGAAGGAGCTCCTGACCGCGAATGAGTGGGAGCGCTTGCCACAGCTTCTGGAACAGCGCCGCGCGGGTACACTCCTTGAGCTCGAATCGGACCGAAGGAGAAGGCAGGAGGAAGCCGACTACCAGCGCAGACGGGCCGATGAACGAGCGCGGGTTGAGGCATTGGAGGAGCAGAGGCGAATCACTGAGGAGAACCAACGGCGCCAGCTCGGGATCCGAAGGGCAGGGGTCTTGAGGCAGCTACGCGAGCAGCTTTCGAATGGCTTCCTGTCGGCCGACAGCTACTTCGACACCATCGCAGACGCTGGGCTGGTAAGCCGAGAGCAGTACCAAGACCTGAAGACTCAGCATGTGCGAAGTTGGGCTCGCAGCTGTCTTGAGCAGGAACTGGACGAGGAGCAGGCAGCTGCGGTTGGGGTCTGCGAGGGTGACGCATTGGTTGTCGCACGCGCGGGTAGTGGAAAGACGCGGACGCTGGTGGCGCGTGCCGCCTTCCTGCAGAGGCATTGCGGAGTCCCTCCCAGCGAGCTTCTGCTGCTGGCCTTCAACAGAAGGGCGGCGGGCGAGATGAGACAACGCCTCAGTGATTCCAGCGGCGAGGGCCTGCCACACATTATGACATTCCACTCACTCGCTTGGGCACTGGTTCACCCTAGAGAGCAGTTGATCTACGACGATGTGCCTGCGGATCAGCTTGGTCTTAGCCGAGAAGTGCAGGAAGTAGTTGATGAACACATACGATCAGCGATATGGGGCAATCGCATCAAGCAGCTGATGCTATCGCACTTCCGTGACGACTGGGAACGCATTGAGCACGGCCGGTTCCACGTTTCGATGGACGAGTTCCTAGCCTACCGACGTTGCCTACCACGCGAGACGCTTAAGGGAGACTTCGTGAAGTCCCTTGGTGAGCGCCTAATCGCGAACGCGCTCTTCGAACATGATGTCGACTACAAGTACGAATGGAGCTTTGGCTGGAATGGGACGACTTACCGGCCGGACTTCACGGTCTTCACCGGCCAGCAGAGAGGTGTAGTGATCGAGTACTTCGGACTCGAGGGCACTTCTGATTACGATGAGATGTCGGAAAGGAAGCGCCGTTTCTGGGATAGGAAATCGGACTGGGTGCTACTGGAGCTATCTCAGCATGATCTAGCAAGGCTTGGAGAGGATGGCTTCAGGGCCCGTCTCATACTACGGCTGCGGGAGGCAGGCCTACGGTGTGAACTGCTGCCAGAGGAGGAGATATGGAGCAGAATCCGCGAGCGCGCCGTTGACTCATTCACCAGAGTAGTGAACGACGCTATCTCACGATGCAGGATGCGCAATCTGAGCCCAGAGGACCTCCGTGGGCTGATGCGGGTGCACCGCATGTGCTCGTCTGCTGAAGAGGGCTTTCTGGCAGTCGCTGTCTCCATTTACGAAGGTTACCTGGAGCGCTTGGCTGCGTGCGGGAAGGAGGACTTCAATGGCCTCATGTGGCGCGCTGTCAAGCTCATCCGCGACGGCCAGACGCGGTTCATACGAGATCGAGGGCTGGAGCGAGGGGATCTAGCCAAACTTCGGTTTGTGATGGTAGATGAGTACCAGGACTTCTCTGAGATGTTCTGGCAGCTCCTGAGCGCGATCCGGCTCCGGAACAAAGGGGTCAGAATCCTCTGTGTCGGCGATGACTGGCAGGCGATCAATGGATTCGCCGGATCAGATCTCTGCTTCTTCAGGGACTTCTCTGGGTACTTCGCCGGTTCCTCCAGGCATCAAATCAGGACGAACTACCGCTCGGCCAAACGCATTGTGGATGCAGGCAATGCGCTGATGCTTGGCCGTGGAGATGCTGCAGTAGCATCCAGCCATGACGATGGAGAGGTAGTCGTCTATCGGCTTGACCAGTATGCTCCGACAGCTGCCGAGCAGAGTCGGAACGGCGCTGATGTGATAACACCTGCCCTAGTTCGAATAGCCCGGCTGCATCTGGACCGCGGGCGGGACGTTGCAGTTCTGTGCCGCACAAACCATGTTCCATGGTACGTTTCCTACGCTGAACAGCACCTCCATCTGCCGGACGGCCTTGAGCGATTCCAGGAACACCTTCGTGCGCTTCTGCCAAATGACGACCGCGGGCGCCTGAAGGTCTCGACAACGCATAGGTTCAAGGGCCTCGAGGAACATGCAATACTAGTTGTAGACGCACTTGAGCGCAGGTATCCGCTAGTGCATCCGAACTGGGTGTTCCTGCGGCTATTCGGCGATAGTCTGGAGAGGATCGTTGAGGAAGAGAGGAGGCTGTTCTATGTGGCGCTGACTCGGGCCAGTGAGTCGCTCACTGTGGTGACTGAGACTGGTCGAGAGACCCCGTTCCTGGACGCAATCCGCAGCCATGCGAGTCTGAAGGAGGGCGACTGGTCTGCATTGCCTCCTGTGCCTCACCTAAGCGGTGCCCTGCTGGAGGTTCGCGTATACCATGCCTACGCCGTGCGCAGTGTTCTGAAGCGCCTCGGGTACACCTGGGTCAACGACGGGAAGTACTGGAGACGGTGCGTGTTAGCCGAGGGCTTCTCACTCGACGATCTGCTCTCGCAGCCATGGGCTACGAGCCAGGTGGCCGTGAGTGTCTATTCAGAGACGGGTGAACTGCTCCATCGGAAGTAGCCGGGATGCTGTAAGCCGTGCTCCCGGTTGCGAGAGGCGTAGCCCTCAGTGATGACTTCTGGTCGTGCTAGACGAGCGAAGTGGTGGTCCACGCCGCGTAGCGAATGCGGAGCGAGGGAAGCCTCGAGGGCTCAACGTTGGGCATCGCCGGAAATCAGGACCGGATGGCCGCATTGTAGCCTGTTATCAGACCCACTGGAGGTCACACCCATGTCCGAGACTGATCGTCCCTCGGGGCCCTTTCGCCTGCAGCCGGATCAGGAGAGCGACTCCGTCACCCTGACCACCGAGGCATGGCCGGGGCTGAGGCTGGCCGGGTTAGCCCCGGCGCTGACGGTGGGAGGGACGGCTCACCTGCCGACGAGCCTCACGGTCACGGCCGGCCCCTCGCTGACTTGGACCTTCGCCGGGGCAGGCCTCGTGCTGGAGCAGCGCCCCACCCACATCGAGGGCGGGATGCGGCTGGAAAGCCGCCTGAGCAACCTGGCCGAGGGCGAGCGCGTCCTCAACCAGGTGACCCTGCTGGCGACCGGACGGGCCCAACTCGGCTCGCAGCCGCTGGAGGCGCGCATCCTCATCGAGGGCGGCTACCAGGCCCAGGTGGTGGCGTTGGGCGAGGCCCTGGGCGGCCAGGCGCGAGCGGCGTCTGCCGCCGGCGAGGACCAGGCGCAGCCCGAGCACCGCGCCCTCACCTCGCAGATGGCCTCGCTGGTTTACTCGCGGGAGGAGGGTAAGGCGTTCCTGGCCGGCTTCGACAGCTTCCGCCGCTGGGCGGGGCAGATCGAGTACGGCCGCGACGGAGACTCCCTCTCCTGGAGCGTCGGCTTCGACGGTGGCGACCTGCTTCTGCCGCCGGGCGAGACGGTGGACCTGGAGAGCCTGGTGCTGCTGCTGGACGATGATCCCTGGGCGCTGTGGCAGCGCTTCGTGGAGGTGGTGGCGAAGCGAAACGGCCTGACCGCCCTGGACCGGCCGCCCGTCACCTGGTGCTCCTGGTATCCCCATCGCCTGGGCGTCAACGAGGAGCGCGTGCTGGCGCAGGCGGACATCGCCGCCAAGCGGCTGGTGCCGCTGGGCCTCTCCACCCTGCTGCTGGACCTGGGTTGGCAGGAGGGCTACCTGCCGGGCGCCATCAAGGAGAACGAGCAGTTCGCGCACGGGCTGGCTTGGCTGGCGGAGCGGCTGGGCGAGCGCGGCCTGAAGCTGGGGTGCTGGCTGGCACCCTACACCGTGAGCGAGTTCGACCCGGTGGCCAAGGAGCACCCGGAGTGGCTGCTGTCGGGCGCATCGGGGAGGCCGCAGCCGCTGGGGACCTGGTTCTGGACGCCGCACGGCGAGACCTACTCCCTCGACCTGACGCACCCGGGAGCGCAGGAGCACCTGCGCCGCACGGTGGCCTCCCTGGCGGAGCGGGGTGTGCGCTACCTGAAGAACGACTTCATGGGCTGCGCCTCCAGCCCGAAGGCACGAGGCAGGCATGACCGACGGATGGTGGCGGGCGGCGGCATCGAGGCGTCCCGCATCGGCTCGCGCATCATCACCGAGGCCATGCGCGCGGGAGACCCGGAGGCGCTGATCCTCTCCGGCAACCCTTACGAGCCGGCGGCGCTCGGCCACTTCAACCTGCTCTACACCTGCGTCGATACCGGCAATTCCGGCTTCGTCGGCTGGAGCCACCTGCGCGGCTGCTACACCTCGGTGGCCATCCATACGGCCAAGAACGGTCGCTGGGGCATCATTCAGCCGTCCTGCCTGGTGATCGGCCTGCCCGGCACGCTGGAGGAGGCGCGCCTGCGAGCCACCGCTACCTTCCTCTCCGGCGGCCAAGTCGACATCGGCGACGACCTCAGCGCCCTGCCCGAGGAGCGCTGGCGCGTGCTCACGGCGACGCTGCCTTCCCTGGGGGCGTCGGCCACGCCGGTGGACCTGTTCGACACGGTGGAGGTCCTGTCGGTGGACTACAACGGCCTCACCAGCGGGAGTAAGGGGGACGTGGAGCGGGGATCGCCCAAGATCGGGCCGCGGGTGTGGCATCTGCCGGTGGAGCACGAGGGCGATCGCTGGCACCTGGTGGGCCTCTTCGAGTACGACCCGCCGGAGCGCAACGTCGCCGGCCAGTCGGATAACATCACCTGGTTCCGCATCCCCAAGGAGCGCCTAGGGCTTGACCCGGACGGTCGCTACTGGGCCTACGAGTTCTGGGGCGGCCAGTTCCTGGGCGAACTGCCCGGGCCGCGGCCGGCCGGCCAGTACACCCACCCCGGCGACGTGGCCCACCTGCTGCTCCCGTCCGACCCTGACCACCTGGAGGCGGCCTTCTTCGGCCCGGCGGTGAAGCTGCTGGTGCTGCGGGAGGCGAAGGATCACCCCTGGCCGGTGGGCACCACCTTCCACCAGAGCGGCGGCGTTGAGCTGCAGGGCGTGGCCTGGGACGACGCAAGCGGGCGGCTATCCGGCCGAGTGGCGCGGCCGGCGGGCCAGTGCGGCAGCATCACTATCGCCGGAGCATTGCCGGGCAGGCCGCGGGTCACGGTGGCGGGTCGGCCGGTGACGCCGCGGCCGGTGGCGCACGGCGGCCTGGCCTTTGATGTGATCACCGAGGGAGAGGCAACGGAGTGGGAGGTGCGCTGGTAGCGCCCGGAGGCCGAGCATGGCAGGACAGCAGGGTACCTTCGCTTACCGCCTGATGCTACTCCAGTACCGCCTCATGGACCGGCTGCACCTAGACCCGCCCGAAACGCACCTGGCCGGCGTCGCCATCACGCCCGGTATGACGGTGGTGGACTACGGCTGCGGTCCGGGCCGCTTCTTGCCGCTGCTGGCGGAACGGGTGGGCCCCTCCGGCAAGGTCTACGGCGTGGACATCCAGCCGCTGGGCGTTCAGGCGGCGCGGGAGCGGGTGACGCGGGCCGGCCTGGCGAACGTCGAGGTGGTGCTGGCCGACGGCTACGACAGCGGCGTGCCCACCGGCTGCGCCAACGTGGTGCTCCTCCTGGACGCCTTTCACGCCATCGAGGAGCGGCCCGCGCTCCTGGCCGAGATCCACCGCCTGCTCAAGCCGGAGGGACGGCTGTTCATGGACCCCGGCCACATGCCCCTCGAAGCGGCCAGGGAGGCGGTGCGAGCGACGGGCCGCTTCCGGCTGGCCGAGAGCGAGGGCCGGCACATGCTCTGGGGGCCACTGGCTTGACCGCTGACGCGCCGGGGCATCACACTGAGCCAGCACGAGGGAGTAGTCGTCAAGGACGCTGAGCTCCTACCGCGCTCTTCTCTGCGCTCTCAGCGATCTCTGCGGTGAATCTCCCTTCCCGATGGAGGGCCAGTGGACCTGTATACCGAGTTGGGCGTAACCCCCGTCATCAACGCCGCCGGCACCCTCACCAGCTTAGGCGGCTCTCTCATGGAGCGCGAGGTGCTGGAGGCGATGGCGGCGGCCGGCCGCTCCTTCGTGGAGATGGACCAGCTCCACCAGGCGGCCGGACGCCGGATCGCCGGGCTGGTGGGCGTCCCCGCCGCTCATGTGTGCGACGGCGCCGCCGCCGGCATCGCCCTCATGGCGGCTGCCTGCATGACGGGGACGGACCGAGAGGCGATCCGCCGCCTGCCGGACACTACCGGACTCAGGGACGTCTTCGTCGTGCAGACGTCGCACGCCAACCCCTTCGATCAGTCGCTGCGGGTGGCGGGTGGGCGCTTCCTCCGCATCGAGCCGGACGCCGAGCTGCTGCGGCAAGCGGTGGTTCGGCCGGATGTGGCGGGTGTCTTCTTCACCCACGCCTGGTTCTGCATGGGTCCCAGCCTGGAGTTGGCCCAGGTGGCGCGTATCGCCCACGAGGCCGGGGTGCCGGTGATCGTTGACGCGGCCGCTGAGGTCCCTCCGCTGGAGAACCTCGCTCGCTTCGTGAACGAGGGGGCCGACCTGGTCACCTTCAGCGGCGGCAAGGCCATCGGCGGTCCGCAGGCGAGCGGCTTCATCGTCGGCCGGCCTGATCTCGTCGAGGCCTGCCGCCTCAACGACTGCCCCAACATGGGCATCGGGCGGCCGATGAAGGTGGGCAAGGAGGAGATCGCCGGGCTAGTGACGGCGGTGGAGCGCTACGTCGCCCGTGATCACGCCGCCGACATGGCCCTCTGGGACGCCCGGGTGGCCGAGATCATCGCCGCCGTCGCCGACCTGCCCGCGGTGAGGGCCTGGCGCCAGCTTCCCTACGGCGTCGGCCAGCAGATCCCGCATGCCGCCGTCACCTGGGACGTTGCCGCTGTGGGGGCGGACCACCAGGAGGTGGTGCGCCGGCTCATGGCGGGCGATCCCAAGATCGCGGTGCAGCACGTCAGCCCGGAGAGCTACGACTGGAGCACCTTCACCGAGCCGGAGCTGCGGGTGCACCCGCATACCCTGCAGGAGGGCGAGGTGGCAGTGGTGGCGCGGCGCCTGCGGGAGGTGCTGGGCGGGTAGTCGGTGAGTGGTGACCCGTGAGGCGTGACTCGCGAGACGCGACCGGCCGACGGGCGAAGTCCAGGAGCCGAGGCCTGAAGGGTGCCGACCAGAACGCCGCGGTGCAGGGCTGCCGTCACTCAATGTCCTGCTCTACCGGCTCTCATGCGTCACCCTGAGCGCAGCGAAGGGTCTCCCGCGGTGGGCGGACGGCCGCGCCCCTCTTGCTTCGCCGACGCTCCCCGTCTAGATTGGGCGGCAGCGGAGGCGGGGGCGCGTCACATGGGAGACGGCAGGGCACATGATCGGCTGACGGCTTTGGCGGTGCGCCTGGCCTTGCCCCTGCTGTTCTTGCTCCCCTTCCTCTTTCACTGGCGTCTCTTCGCCCTTAACCCGCTGGATCGCGGCTCTTTTCCCCACGGCGACTTCTCCGTCCAGTTCTACGCCTTCGCTCGCTACCAGGCAGAGCGGCTGCTCGCCGGGCAGTTGCCCCTCTGGTCCGACGGGGCCTTCTCCGGCTTCCCCTTTCTAGCCGACATCCAGTCCGCCTCCCTCTACCCGCCTCGGCTGCTGCTGATTCTGCTCTCGTCCCCCTGGGGCTATCCGTACGTGGCCCTGGAACTGGAGGCGGTGCTGCACTTCTCGCTGGCGGCCGCGTTCACCTACCTGCTCGGACGGCGGCTGTTCGGGCACGCCGGCATTGCCTTCCTGACGGCACTGGCCTTCACTTTCAGCGGCTACCTAACCTCCTACCCGAGCCAGCAGCTGGCCATCCTCGAGTCGGCCGTGTGGTTGCCTTTGGCAGTGCTGGCAGTGGAGGAAGGGGTGCAGCGGCCAAGGCTGCTCAACCGCTGGACGCTAGTCGGCGGCCTCGCCCTGGGGATGTCCGCCCTTGCCGGCCACCCGCAGACAGTCATGCTGGTGGCCTATCTGGTGCTAGCCTTCGCCCTCTGGCGCGGACGCCCGAAGCGAGGAGCACTCTTCCTGGCGCCGGTCCTGGTCCTGGCAGGGGCGTTGGCGGCGGCGCAACTGCTGCCCTCGGCTCAGTACACGCTGCTCTCCAGCCGGGCCTCGTCGTCCTACGCCGACATGGCGGCCGGTCTGCCGGTGCAGGACCTGGTGCAGATGCTGTTCCCCGGCTCGGTGAGCGGGCAGTCGCCCCTGTACGTGGGCATGCTCCCCCTCCTACTGGCGGGCGCGGCGCTGGTGCTCGCGCCTAAGGGGCCGGTGCGCTTCTGGTTCGCCGCCGCCTTGGTGGCGCTGTTGCTCTCCTTCGGCGATCAGGCCTACCTGCACAGTCTCTTCTACCTCATCGCGCCGGGCTGGCGGCTCTTCCGCGGGCAGGAGCGTCTGGCGCTGCTGGTGGCCTTCCCGGTGAGCCTGCTGGCCGGGTATGGTCTGCGGGCCCTCGTGGGCGGCGCCACCGACGATCGGTGCCGGGCTTACGTGCGCGGTAGCCTGGCTCTGCCTGCGACTCTGGCCTTCGCCGCGGCCGCCTTCTTCCTCGGCCTGATCGCCCAGGGCTGGACTTCGGCCAGCGGCTTCTACTGGCTGTTGGGATCGGCCGTCTTTGTCTCCATCGCCGCCACGCTGAGCTGGGGGCTGCTGCGCTGGTGGACCTCCGGTGAGCGCCCGGCCGTCGCCTTCTTCGGGCTGGCCGCGGCGCTGCTTGTGTTCGACCTGTTCACCGTGGGTTGGCGCCTCAACTTCAGTGACGAGCCCGCCGCGGCTCGCGAGCAGGCCCCGGCCGCGGTGGCCGCCATCCGCGCCGACGCGGGCGACACACCCTACCGCGTGTTCAACGAGTTCCGGCTGGACGGCAACTACGGCGTGCAGTTCGGCGTGGACGACATCTGGGGGGCCAGCCCGCTGCGCCTGGCCCGTTACGAGGAGCTGCTGGCGCGCCTGCCTTGGGAGCGAGCCTGGCCCCTGCTCAACGTGCGCTACGTGGTGACCTGGCGCGTCGAGCTGTCCCTGCCTTCGCAGGTCATCTTCCAGCAGGAAGTGGGCGGGGAGACTACCTACGTCCATCGCCTGAACGAAGCCTCTCCGCGCGCCTGGCTGGCCACCGAGGCGGAGATTGTCAGCGCTCCCGCGGCACTCGAGCGCCTGGCGGCGGCGGACCTGGATTGGCGGCGGACGGTGCTGCTGGAGCAGGCGCCGCCCCTCACTCTGGCCGGTGGCGCGGCCGGCACGGTGCAGTGGCGGGCACGCGAGCCGGAACGGCTGCTGTTGTACGTCGAGTCAGAGGCCAACGCCCTCCTGGTGCTCTCCGAGGTCAACTATCCTGGTTGGCGGGCCTGGATAGACGGACAGCCGGCGCCCGTCGTCACTGCCGACCACGTGCTGCGGGCGGTGCCGGTGCCCGCCGGCGAGCACACCGTCGAACTGCGCTTCGTGCCCACTCTGTGGCTGGTGGGAGCGGTGGTGTCGGTGTTGGCCTGGCCGGGCCTCGGCGTGGGCATGCTGGTGACACGTGACTCGTGATCCGTGACCGAGATGACACGTGACTCGTGACTAAGGAGATCGCAGTAACGCCGGCTCGCGCCAGTCACGGGTCACGTTTCACGGGTCACGTTTCCCGTGTCACCGTTCACCTCCTCATCCTCCTCGCCCTCGCCCTGCGCCTCTACCATCTCGACCAGGTGGACCTGCGCGGCGACGAGGCATTCGACATCCTCTACGCCGCCCAGCCTCTGGCCGAGGTCATCCGCAACGATCTCTGCTGCCAGGCCTATCCGCCCCTGAATCACAGCGCTCTCCACTTCTGGCTGCTGCTCGCGGGGCGCAGCGAGTTCGCCTACCGCTTCCTCTTCGGGGTTGTTCCCGGAGTGCTGGCGGTGGCGCTGATCTACCGGCTTACGCGCGAGCTGCTCCCCCGGACGGCGGCACGGACGGCGGCGCTTCTGGCTGCCGTCAACCCCTTCCTGATCTGGTGGTCGCAGGACGGCCACTTCTACAGCGGCCTGACCGCCGCCTGCGCCGGCATCCTCTGGCTGGGCCTGCGTGCCCTGCGCTACGGCGCCAGCCGCCGGTCGCTCCTGCCCTACGTCCTGGCGGCGACGGTGGGCCTGTACTTCCACTACTTCGCCGCCTTTGCCATTCTCGGCGTGCTGGCGGTGGCGGCACTGCGGGCCATCCGCGAGCGAGGGCTGCATCCTTGGGCGCGCCGACTGCTGCTGGCGCACGTCGCGGTGGCGGCGGCGTTCTCTCCCTGGGCGCTGGCGGCCCTGGGGCTGATGCAGCGCTTCGAGCTGGGCTGGGCGCCGCCGGTGTCGCTGCCCGAGCTGTTGGGCCGGCTGGCGCAGAGCTACTCGCTCGGCTACACCGCTCCCGCCTGGGCTCTCTGGACGCTGCCGCTCTTCGCCCTGGTGCTGGTCGCCGGGCTCGCCGCGCTGCCACGCCGCGCCCGGGCCACGGGCCTGACGCTTCTCGTCGCGCCGCTCCTCGTCTTCTGGCTGGTTTCGCTGCTGCGGCCCATGTTCGACGACAAGTTCACCGTCTTCGTCCTGCCCGTCTATCTGGCGCTCCTGGGGGGCGGCTTGACCTGGGCGCGCCTGCCCCGGCCGCTGCGGCTGGCGGCGCTGGCGCTGGTGTTGGTGGTCACCGGGGCGTCTCTCCGCCAGTACTACTTCGACCACACCACCTACAAGAGCCCGGACTGGTCCACGGCACTCCGGTTGGCCGAGAGCCACGGGGCTCCCGGTGAGGTGCTGCTCTACAACTTCCCCGATCCGGCCGTCCTCTACTACGCGTCCGCCGCTGGGGTACCGGTCCGCCTGACACCCGCGACGGCGGATGCGGACGTCGCTGCTGAGGTGGCCGCCCTTGCCGCCGAGCACGAGCGATTGTGGCTGCTGCCTCTGGCACGGCCGGAATGGTCGGGGGGCGACGAAGTGGAGCGGTGGCTGCAGCGCCACTGCCTGCTGGAGGAGCAGCACGGTGTGCGCGGCCTGACGGTGCTGGCCTACCGCACCCCGGCGGGGCTGGCGGACCGGTGGCTGCCGGCCGAGGCCCGGTTCGAGGGCGGGCCGCAGCTGGCGGGCTACCTGGTCCTGCCGCCGCCCAATGGCGCTACCGGCCTGCGCGTCGTGCTCCTCTGGGAGGGCGGCGGGCCCACCGCCGTGCCCTACACCGTCTTCGTCCACCTGGTGGGGCCGGACGGCATCATGCTGGGGCAGGACGACAGCGTCCCCGTGGCGGGCGCCTACCCCACCACCGAGTGGCGGGCGGACGAGGCGGTGGTGGATGCGCACACGGTTGCCGTGCCGGCCGGCGCCGGCCTGGAGGGGGCGCGCCTGCGCGTGGGCCTCTACCGCCCCGACACCATGGAGCGGCTGGCGGTGGATGGAGTCGATTCTCGCGGAGACTACGTCGAACTGGGCCTGCCGGCGGCGATCTCTCAGCCCTGATACTCGAGTAGGCGCGGCGCCGCTAGGCGTGTGCACCAGCCTAATGGTCTCCAGACCCGGTTGCGGACGCTTAGGGACTCCACCTGATCCCTCTCACCAGGCGCTGCGCTGGTCTGGCTGCTGCCCTTCTGTGAGAACGGAGGGGGAAAGAAGGGGGAGTCGCTCGTCCCTACGGGATTGGCCCTTTCCGGTTCCCCCTTCCCGCGTAGGGGAAGGGGGGGTTAGGTCCGGCTATGAGCCCCTACTTGAGTTCGTCCAGGTTGTCCTTCACCTTCTGGATGGCGGCCAGCACCGTGTCCACGGCGGCCCGGTCCATCAGGAAGTCCTTGCCCATGGCCACCACTTCGGTGTCATACACCCGCTCCGACACCGGGCAGTGCACGCTGGAGTAGTCTATCTTCTCCCCATGGTGCGGGCAGAGGATGGGACAGCCGGTGCGGCCGAAGCTCATGTCCTCGAAGAGCGGGCTCTTGTAGAGCGGCTGGTTGTGGGCCGTGCCGGCATGGATGCCCTCGGCGTTCAGCGCGGCCATGAACGTCTCCCGGGGTAGGCCGTTCCACTCCTGGGGCTGATAGCGCAGGAAGTAGAAGTAGTAGCCGCGCTTGGTGATGCGCGGGTCGCCCCGCTTGAGGGCGGGTATGCCGCCAATACGGTCGAGTTCCTTGGCGAAGTACTCGCCGTTCTGGTAGCGCGTCTCGGTCTGATGGTCGAGCCGGGCCAGGGCGGTGAGCAGAATCGCGCCCTGAAACTCCGTCATGCGGTTGTTGCCCGCCGGGATGTAGTGATCGTACTTGCCCCCGCCGGGGACTCGCCCCAGGTCGCCGAAGGAATAGGCGTTGCGGGCGAAGGTGTCGTCACTGGTGGTGATGCTGCCGCCCTCTCCCGCCGCCAGCGGCTTGCCCATCTGGTGGCTGAAGCTGCCCAGGTGCCCGAGGGAGCCCACCCGCTTGCCCCGCCACTCGGTTCCGTGCGCCTCGGCGCAGTCCTCCACCACCACCAGGTTGTGCTTGCGGGCGATCTCCATGACGCGGTCCATGTCGGCCGGGTAGCCGCCGTAGTGGACCGGCATGATGGCGCGCGTGTGGGGCGTGATCAGGCTCTCCACGTGGTCGGGGTCGATCTGGTAGGTATCGGGCACGATGTCGGCGAAGACGGGGATGGCGTTGGCCAGGATCACGCCGGTGGCGGAGGCAATGAAGGTGACGGCCGGCACGATGACCTCGTCGCCGGCCTCGACGCCGGCTGCCCGCAGCGCGAGCGTCAGCGAGGCAGTGCCGTTGGTGACGGCGACGGCGTACTTGGCCCCCACCCACTGGGCCCAGGCCTTCTCGAACTGGGCCACCTTGGAGTCCAGCGGGTGCTCGTAGTAGAACCCGGCGCTGCACCACTTGCCGCTGTCGAGCACTTCCAGCAGGGCGGCCCGATCGGTGTCGTCGATGATGGGCCAGCGCGTCTGCAGCCCGCCCGGCGCCACCGGGGCGCCGCCATTGATAGCCAACTTCGCCATGGAGATCCTCCTCAGAAGCGCGAACGTATGCTGCCAGTGTAGCCCTTCGGGGCCAGATGGTCGAGAGCGAGTCTGTCGCTAGCCCTTGATGCCGGTCAAGGCGATGCCCTGCACGAAGTAGCGCTGCGCCAGCAGGAACAGCGCCACCGTGGGGGCAGTAGCCAGGGCCGTCCCCGCCATCAGGATGCCCCATTCCACGTTGTGCTGCGAACGGAACAGCGTCAGCCCCAACTGGATGGTGCGCATACGGTCGCTCTGCACTATCACCAGGGGCCAGAGGAAGTCGTTCCAGGAGGCCTGGAAGGTGAAGATGGATACCACCGCCAGCACCGGCTTGGAGAGGGGCATGATGATCTGGCTGTAGATGCGGTACTCGCTACAACCGTCCACTCGGGCAGCATCTTCCAGTTCGCGCGGCAGCGTGCTGAAGAACTGCCGCACCAGGAAGACGCTGAACCCGCCGCCGAGGGCGGGGACGATCAGGCCCGGGTAGGAGTCCAGCCAGCCGGTGCCTCCCTGCCCCAAGATGTCATTCCCGCCCGCTAGGGGGGTGTACTTGACGATGAGAAAGGTGGGGATGAGGGCGATGAGGCCGGGAAGCATGGCGGTCGCCAAGACCACCATGAAGGTCGCGTCCCGTCCGCGCCACTTGAGGCGCGAGAAGGCGTAGCCTCCCATACTGACGATGAGCAGGTTGGCCAGCGTGGTGAAGCCGGACACGATGAAGCTGTTGCGGAAGTAGATGTCGAACTTTCCCTGAGTCAGGGCCTTCAGGTAGTGCTCGAGGGTGTACTGGGTGGTCCAAATGACGGGCGGCATCTGGAAGATCACCTGCCGCGGCTTGAAGGAGGTGAAGATCATCCAGGCAAAGGGGACGAGCATGGACAGCGCGGCCGCGGTCAGTAGCAGGTAGCCCAACAGCTTGAGCACCGTTCGCACCCAATCGCGGCGGTTCGCCCCGCGTGCTCGCATGGCGCTTCCGGACATCCTGGCCGTATCGGTCGTCATCTGCTCCCCTGGTTCACCCTAGTCGGACACGAAGCCGTAGACCTGCAGCCGCAGGTTGGCCACGGAAAGCCCCAGAAGGATCATGAAAAGCACCCAGGACTGGGCGGCCGCATAGCCCATGTTGAAGTAGCGGAACCCATTTATGTAAATCTGGTGCACGATGGTGGTGGTGGCGAATGCCGGTCCGCCATCCGTCATGGCGTAGATGGGCCCGAAGATCTGGAACGAGCCGATGATGCTGGTGACCAGCAAGTAGAGCGTTATGGGTTGCAGGCTGGGCAAGGTGATGTAGCGGAAGGACTGCCACCGATTGGCCCCGTCCACCTGGGCCGCCTCGTACAGGCTGTCGGGGATGCCCTGCAGGCCGGCCAGGTAGATGATCATCGTGCTGCCCACGCCGCCCCACACGCTCATGATCACGATGGAGGGCATGGCCTGAGTGGTACTCTGCAGCCACTGCTGCGGATCGATCCCGATGACGCCCAGTGCGGCGTTGACAAGTCCGAAGTGCGGATCCAGCAGCCAGAGCCAGACCATGGACAGGGCGATGCTGGAGGTAACCACCGGCAGGTAGAAGATCACCCGGAAGGCGTTGCGGAAGCGGATGGCGGAATTGACCGTCATCGCCACCAGCAGTCCGGAAGCGATGGACAGGGGGATGTTCCCCAGGGTGAAGTAGGCGGAGTTCTTCAGCGACCGCCAGAACAGGACGTCCTCGAACAGCCGCCCGAAGTTCTCCAGCCCCACCCATTTTGTCTTGAGCACGACGCTGTAGTTGGTCAGGCTGAAGTAGAGCGAGGAGAGGGAGGGAATGATCCAGTAGACCGTCAGGAAGAAAAGCAGGGGGAAAACGAAGACGATGGCCGCCTTCTCCTGCTGCGTAAGTCCTGCCTGCTTCTTGCGCGCCCGTACTGCTGTCACCATACCGTCCTCTGCAGGTAGCTGTTGTACCCGGGAGACACTCGTCGTGCTGTGCAGGCGGGGGTCATCCGGACGCCGGCGTCCGGATGACCCCCCGCGGCTAGTGGTGGCCTAGGCGCCGGTGGCTTCGACCAACTCGGCGATGGTTCGCTTCGTGTCCTCAGCAGCCTTGGCGAGGGCCTCTTGAACCGTCATCTCCAGGCGCAGCGCGGCCTGGACGTAGTTGCCGATGTTCTCCAGCGTGGGCCACTCAGTGGCCTGCGGCGTAGTCGTGCCCCAGCCGTTCTCGGGGACGGCCTGGAAGGCCTTGAGCAGCGGATCCTGCATGTACTCGGCCTCGGCGGCGATGGACTTACGCGGCGGGGTGTAGTTCTCCGGCGACAGCATCCCGGTGATGGTCTCCTTGGACACTATGTGCTTGAGAAGCGTCCAGGCGGCGTTGGCATTCTTGGTGTTGGCACCGATGCAGTGCACGTTGGGGCAAGCGTAGTGCTTGCGGGCCACCTTCATCGGCGGCGGCGCCACCCCCAGGAACTCCAACTTGTCGGGGGCGTAGCGTTTGAAGTTGCCCACGACAGAGGCGCCGCTGGAGTTCATAGCGGTGATCCCCTCACTAAGTGGACCGAGGTCCGGGTTCTTGGTGGTCATACCGGTGACGGGCGACACCTTGTGGGTGTTCACCAGGTCCACCAGGAACTGGAGCGCCTCGTGGGACTCCGGCGTGTCCACCTGGACGTCGTTAGGGTCCCAACTGCCCCACGGCACCACCACGTCGGTGCCGTTCTGCACCAGCAGGTACCAGTACTCGAAGGTGGCGTCCACTGGGGCGCCGCCGCTCATCAGGTAGCCGGCGCGGGTGATGTTGTCGCCGTCGTACTGCACCAGCTTGAGGCAGTACTCTACCAGGTCCTCCCAGGTTTCCGGCCCCTTCTCCGGGTCGAGTCCGGCCTCCTCGAAGAAGTCCTTGCGGTAGCAGAGGGTGCGAATGTCCAGGATGTGAGGCATGCCCATCAAGGCGCCCTGGTAGCGGGAGATGTCCACCATGTCGGCGTAGAAGTCGCCAATCTCATCCTGGTAGTCAGACTCGATCATGTCATCGATGGCCAGGAACTGCTTGCGGGCGGCATAGGGACCGACCCAGTCGCTTCCTGTCTCGACCGCGTCCACAGGGAGACCGCCGGCGAAGCTGGTCATCAGCTTCTCGCCCAGGTGCCCCCAGTCGCTCATATCCACCGTTACAGTGATGCCCGGGTTGGCCTCCTGGAAGGCGGGCATGGACGTTTCGACGAAGAACTTCTCCACGTCTACGTCCATGGCCAGCTTGATATAGCGCAGTTCCACCTGTGTCCCGGAAGCGGCCGGTGCCGTGGTGGCGGCGGCTTCTGCGGCCGGCTCCGCCCCTTGCTCAGCGGCGGGCGCCGGCGTGGCGCCGCCGCAGGCGGCCAATGCGCCCGCCAGAGTGGCGGTTCCGGTGACCTGCAGCATGTCCCTTCGGGTTAGACGTCGCATTTCCTTCCCTCCTTGCCTGGGTCGGTTGGAGCCAACCGTCGGATAGCCGGCCGTGAAGTCCTTGAGCTGGCGATCCTCATCCCCCGGGCAACGGTGAGGCACACTCCCCCCTTGCGGCGGGAAGAGGATCATGCTTCTATTGTAAGGTATCGAGGGGCGGGCAAGCGGCCCATTCGCGGCCAGACCTCGGCCAGTCCGCCCCCCTGGAGCGACTGGAGGGTCTCCCTGATCACGGAAGAGTCGGTCTACGACGCCCTGTCGCACCTGAGCGACAACGCCTACCTGCAGGGCCACGCCTTGGCCGAACTGGTGTCGGAGCCGGGCAGACATAGAGGCGATAGTCTACGGGCGCTGCTGCTCGACGCCCTCAGCAACCTGCGCCCACCCGACACCACCCCGCCGGACGATCCGGCCTGGCGCCCATGGCAGGCGCTCTGGCTCCGGTTCGTGGAGCAGCGCGCCCCAGCGCAGGTGCAGGACGCCATGGGCCTCAGCGAGAGACAGGTGCGACGCGAACAGAGCCGCGGCATCACTGCTATGGTCGGAATCCTGCGCGACCTGACCACCGCGCCGGCGGCCGTTGCCGGCGCCGAGCTCGGCCCCGAGGGTGCCTTTCGGCGCGCCGCCAACGCATTCGACGTTCTCCCCACGGAACTGGACGCCCGCGAAGTCTTGGAGGGCGTAGCCGGCATGGTCGAGCGTCGCTACCAGGACCATCAGGCTGCCCTTCTACTCCCCTCGCACTCCCATCCCATCCACGCCGACCGCGTCACCCTGCGGCAGGTGCTGTCCCGCGTGCTTGGCCATCTGGCGCCGCAGGCGGAGGGAGACGCCGTAGCGGTGAGGATCGAGGCCCGTGCCGATGAGGTGGCCTACCGCTTCTCCCTGCGGTCCGGCCGGCGGCCCGCCATGGACCCCAGCCTGCTGCTGGAGTGCAGCTACCTGGCGGAGATCAACCTGGGCCGGGTGGAACTCGGGGCAAACTCAGTGCTCTGTGCCTTCCCCGCCCACCGGCCGGCACTACTCCTGCTGATAGACGATGAGCCGGCCGCCCTCCAGTTGCTCCGTCGTTGCGTCCAGGGACGCAGCATTCGCGTCATCGCGGTGGACGACCCGGCCGATGCGGTCGCCGAGGCGGCCGAGCGGCGGCCGGACGCAATTGTCCTCGACGTGCTCATGCCCGGGCGCGACGGCTGGGAGGTCCTGCAGCAACTCAAATCCACCCCGGAGACGCGCGCCATCCCGGTGATCGTCTGCTCCGTCTGGCGCGACCCGGACCTGGCGCTGACGCTGGGGGCGGCGCAGTTCATCCGCAAGCCCATCACTCGGCCGCAACTCCTCGAGGCTCTGGTACGGGTTCTCCCCAATGCCGACGCGGAGGGATCTCGTCCAGGCTGGTCTTGAGTAGCTGGACGACCTGGGGCTTGGTCAGACGGCGCCGGCAGGAGACGGAGAACTGGTCGTGCTCGTCGCCTGCCTCCTCGCCCGGGTTGAGCACCGCCGAGACGGTGATGACGGGTACGGCGTTCAGGGCCTCTTCCCGCCGCATCACCCGCACCATCTGGCCGCCGTCCATATCGGGCAGGCGAAGATCCAGCAGAACCACATGCGTCTCTCCCAGCCGAAGCCGCTCCAAAGCCTCCCGCGCCGTTGCCACTGCCTGGACGCGGTAGCCCCCGCCGGACGCCTCCAGCGTGGCACCGACGAAGCGCTGCATGCGCGGATCGTCGTCCACCACCAGGACCGACTCGGCCCCAGGACAGACCCGCTCCAGCGTCTGGAGCAGGCGCTGGCGGGTGAGGGGCTTGGTGAGGTGGGCCTGCGTCCCCGTCAGCCGATCCTCCTCCCTCCCTTCCAGCGACAGCGACACTGTGGGCACATCGTCAGAGACGTCCTCCACGTCCGTGCGCACGTCCTCCGGGTCCACTGTCCGCTGGTCCACCACCACCGCCCGTGGGCGCAGCTCCCGCATCACGCCCGACACCGTCTCCGGAGCGGCCAGCACGATGTCGTACTCCGGCAGTTCCCCGGCCAGGATTGCCCTCCCCTCCTCGGTGCCCAGGAAGAGCAGTACGTCCCGAGCCAGTCCCTGCCTCTGGAGCGCCTCCCAGTACGAGGACGGGGGCGCCTGGGCGGCACCGTCCCCTTCCTGGCCGACGATGGGCAAGCTCACGTGGAAGGTGCTGCCCCGGCCTACTGTGCTGGTGGCCCAGATACGACCGCCGTGCATCTCTACCAGGCGGCGAGAGATGGCCAGGCCGAGCCCGGTCCCCTCGGAGGGGCGGCTTCCGCTCGCCTCCAGCCGGACGAACTCCTCGAAGATGCGGAGCAGCTTGTCCTCCGGAATGCCCGGCCCCGTGTCGGTGACGCTCACCAGGACCTCGTCGCGTTCTCGATGGACGCTCAGGCTGATCGTCCCTCCCTCGGTGAAACGCACAGCGTTGTTGAGGAGGTTTAGTACCACCTGCCGGATGCGAGTGCGGTCCAGGTAGAGAGGCGGCAGCCCCGCCTCATAGTGCTCGACCAGCGTCAGGCCCTTGCGCTGCTGCCAGGGACGCACGATGTCGGCCGCCTCCCTCGCAACCGTCGCCGGGTCCACATGGTCGCGCTTGAGGATAAGGCGGTGTGCCTCGATCTGCGCCAGTTCGAGGATGTCGTCGATGAGCTTGGAGAGGTGGCTACTGCTGCGGTAGATTTCGCTCAGGTCTTGGTGGAGCCGCGGCGGCCAGGGTTGGGCCCCGTACACCTCCGGGCTGTTCACCATGAGCTCGCTGAAGCCGACGATGTAGTTGAGGGGCGCCCGCAGCTCGTGGCTCACCATGTTCACGAACTCGGTCTTCAGCCGCCGCGCCTCGACCAACTCCGCTTGGGCTTGGGCCAGGGCGTGGTTGGTGCGCTCCAAGAGGTAGTAGGCGTTCTTCATGGCGGTGACGGCGCGGAGCGCCTCTCGCCGCCGGTCCTGCGAGTCGGCGGCAGCGCGTTCGGCCCGGTCGGCCGCCGACCGGGCCCAGGAGAAGGCGGTGCGGAACTGCCAGGAAGAGGCGAGGCTGGCCAGCGTGACCAGGAGCAGGGTCAAGAGGGCGAGCGTGAGCTCCGCCCCGGTGGGGCCGCCCAGGCGCGATAGAGCCAGCATCCCCGCCATCAGGTAGCCGCCCGTGGCGGCGGCCGTCAGGGAGGAGATGGCGGAGACGAGCACGACCAGCGCCGGCAACAGGGCCAGAGCCAGGCTGCCGCCCACCAAGTGGACCTCGAGCAAGATGCCGGTGGCGAGAAAGAGGGTGGCGCCGGCTGCCGCCCCCGTGAAGGAGCGCCCGGCGAGGAGGCCTCCGACGAGCACCGCCGTCAGAACGGCCGCCACCACCGGCCAGGTGCGCTCCCAGCGGGTGTCGTGGGAGAAGAAACGCATGGCCGATGACCAGACCAGTACGCCCCCCACCCCGAGGAGCAGGCGGAAGTACTGCCGCCGCAGGTCCTGCAGGTCCCGCACTAGAAGCTCGGCATTCGCGCTCATTCCCCACCCCCGTCCCCCGAAGGGACATGCCGCTGGTACAGTATAACCGGTGCGCGGCGAGAGTGGACCGGCAAAGATGGAACGTCGGCTGGCATGGTGACGAATGGCCTCGATGGTCGACGGTACGGCCGGCTAGGTCCCCTGGGCGGCGCGGCTTGGCTGCCGGCGCGCCGACGTATGGGCGATTTGCCGGCTACCCGGGCTTCCATACCCTCGTGCCGGCCGTCAATGTCCAGGGTGGCCAGGGGGAAGGTAGCGCCGATCTCGCGTCCAAAGACGCGCTGCCGGGGTGGTGTGAAGCTGAACACTTAGGCGAATCGGTCCGGCCATCCGCTCCAACTGATGCGGTCTGGTGGGCCCCACGGGCGACTGACCTAACCCCTCGTGGCCTTGCGGAGGGGTACCACGGGGCCCCTTCCCTCGGCGGGCAGGGGGAACCGGACAGCGGCCTATCCCTCAGTGGCGGGGCCTTCCCGCTCCCCTTGCCTTCTCCGGCTGACTACACGGTACTTATTCGGTGGAGGGAGGCCCAGCAGATCCCTCGACTGAAGTCGGGGCTGCGGAGCCTGCGGGTGCCCGTCCACCGGCGCGGGCGGCGAGGAACTGGCAGCCTATCCCTCTTGTGTCCGCGAGAGCGGACACGGCGGAGCCATGCCTAGCGGCGGACATGGCCGAGCCATGCCTAGCGGCGGCTCCGGCCTACCCCTTCAGTCCGGTGACGGTGATGCCCTCGATGAAGGTGCGCTGAGTGATGAAGAAGATGACGATGACCGGCAGTATCATCATGGTGCTGGCCGCCATCATGTACGGCCAGACGAGCTTCTCCTGGAAGCTGGCTCGCAAGGACTGCAGGCCCAGCGCCAGCGGGAACATCTCGTCCCGGCTCAGGTAGATAAGTGGTCCCAGGTAGTCGTTCCACGCCCCCATGAACTGGAACAGCGCCACCACCGCCAGCGCCGGCTTGGCCAATGGCAAGATGATCTGCGCCAGTATGCGCCCATCGGTACACCCATCAACGCGGGCGGCGTCGGACAGCTCCTCAGGGATACTGGCGAAGAACTGCCGTAGCAGGAATATGTAGTAGGCGTTCCCGAAGAAGGCCGGCACGACCAGGGGATAGTAGGTGTTGATCCACCCCACGTTCTTGAAGGTGATGTAGAGCGGGATCATCGTCACCTGGAAGGGAATCATCATGGTGGCCAGGCACAGGAAGAAGACCGCGTCCCGCCCGGGCCAGCGCATGCGGCCGAAACTATAGGCCACCAGGGTACAGGAGATGAGTACGCCGAAGGCTGTGGGGACGGAGTACTTCAAGGTGTTGAGGAAGTAGAGCGCCATGGGCCGGCGCGTGAAGATCTCCACGTAGTTGAGAGGACGGATCGGGTTGGGGACCCAGATCGGCGGCACCACGTAGACCTGCGGGTCGTCCTTGAGCGAGGTGGAGAGCATCCACAGCAGCGGGGCCGCAAACGTCAGTCCCAGCAGTACCACCGCAGCGTAGAGCAGTACGCGCCCCGGCACGCGCCGCAGCGCCTCCGCATCCTGCCCGAGGATACGCTTCCGCGTCCGTGCCTGAGCTACATCGGGGGTCAGAGGTGACGCCACGACTATCTCGCTCCTTGTCGTCCTAGAGGATGGGCGGCATAGGTCGCCCCTAGACCGCCTCTCCGCCGTAGTAGACCCAGCGCGCAGAACTCCGCATCATCACCACGGTGAACGTCACGATCACCACGAACAGCCCCCACGCCAGGGCCGAGGCGTAGCCCATCTTGAAGTACAGGAAGGCATTGCGATAAAGGTACATGCTGTAGAACTCGGTGGCGTTGTTGGGGGCGCCCTGAGTGAGCAGCCAACCGAGGGTGAAGTACTGAAACATCCCGATGAGGCCGGTGATGGACACGAAGAGAATGGATGGTGTGCACATCGGTACCGTTACGTGCCAGAAGCGGTTCCAGGCGTTGGCTCCGTCGACTACCGCGGCATCATAGAGCGTGCGGGGGACATCCTGCAGCGCCGCCAGGAAGATGACGATGGCCGTCCCCTGCGCCCAGCAATGGATGATGACGAGCGAGGGCTTGGCCAGCGCCGGTGAGGATAGCCACGGTATCGTGGCCAGGCCCCAGGCCTTCAGCAACGAGTTGATCAGGCCATAGCGGGGGTTATACACCCAGCGCCACACCTCGGCCGAGGCCACCGCGGGAAGGATGGCGGGAAGGTAGAAGAGGGTACGGAACAACGGCCTCAGCTTCAGGTCGTTGTTGAGGAGGTTGGCCAGCAGGAAGGCAATCACCAGGCCTGCCGGAACCCCGACCGCCACGAACCACACGGTGTTGCTCAGCACCAGGCGGAACAGGTTGTCCGAGAACAGCATGAAGCTGTAGTTTTCCAGCCCTATGAAGCGGGGCGGGCGCAGCACGTCGTACCTGGTCAGGCTGTAGTAGAGCGATGCCGCCATGGGATAGGCGGTGAAGGCAAGGAAGCCCAGCAGCCAGGGCAGAGCGAACAGCAGCCCCTTGCCCAGTGCGTTCATCTGACGCTTGCGTACCCGCTCGGCGGCCGTCACAGCCATGTCACTGTTCCTCGATGCGTGGTTGTGCGCGCGAGGGGGCAGTCTCGCTGCCCCCTCGCCGATCGGTGCCTAGGCAAACAGCTCGGGGAACTGGCTATGCAGCTCTTCCGTGCAGATCACCTGCATGTCGGCGGCAGCCTCTTCGGGCGTCTTCTCGTCGTAGTTGACTGCATCCCAAGCCATGGAGATCTGCTGCCCCACGAAGTTGCAGATGGGATCCAGCGGGCAAGGCTTGAGTTCGTCCGCTTCGACGACCGAGTTGAGGAAGAACTCCAATCCGGGGTAGGCGCTGGCGTCAACCGTCTCCAGCCATGACAGGCGCGGCCCAAGCCAGCCGGTGGTCTGCACGATGATGTCCATGGCGGCGGGCGTTGTGAGAAACTCGATCAGCCTGAACGCCTGAGCGGGGTTGGCAGCCCCTCTCGGTATGGTGGCCGGGTGCCCGCCTACGTTCTGGAACTTGACGCCGCTTCTCTCGCCGGAGTTCAGGGCCCAAGTGAAGACGAAGCGGGTGTCCGGCGCGGAGTGGACTAGCTCGCCCGGCGTCCAGTAGCCGTTCAGCACCAGGGCCTGCACGCCGGCGGGGAAACTAGCCGTCGGACTCTGCGTCCAGGTACCGTAGCTGCTGCGGTATCCCTCGATCTTCTCGACGCCCACCAGGTCGTAGTACTTCTTGATGGTGTACAGGGCGGCGACCCAGGCGTCGTCGTCCCAGTGGTAGGCGAGCGCGTCGCTGTCCCAATACTCGAACGCGTACGCATCGCCCCAGTAGAACGACGTGTCCGATGTGGGTCGTCTGCCTCCCATGGCGTCCAGCGGGTCGAGGCCCAAGACCTCGACGTTCCCTGCGTCATCGAGCTTGGTGAGCGTCGCGTGCCAGTCGTACATCTCATCCCAGGTGGTGGGAAGGTTCTCGGGGTCCAGCCCGGCTTCCTCGAGAAGGTCGACGTTGGCGCACAGACCGATGCGCGGACCGACCTCACAGGCCGCCAGACCGTAGATCTTGCCCTGCCAAGTAGCGTCCGTCCACAGGGAGGAGATGATATCCGCGTCACCCTTGGTGACGATTGTGCTGGCTTCGAAGTAGTCGTCGAGAGCCGTCAGGCTGGCCCGGGCACAGTACTCGGAGTAGGCGATGTTGCCGACGGCTACATCGGGCGGGTTGCCGGCCGCCACTGCCGGCAGCAGCTTCTCGTCCATGCTTGGCGAAGCCACTGTGGAGAGGACGAACAGGTCTGGATTATCCGCATTGAACGCTTCGGTCACGCGTTCCATGGCTTCCATTCCTGTCATGCCGCTCCAACCCCACCAGAACTCAAGAACGAGGCGGTCCGCGGCCTCGGCCGGCACCGCCTTCTCCTCTACCACCTCAGTTGCCTCAGCGACCTCAGCGACCTCAGCCACTTCTGTCGTCGGTGCCGGAGCGCAGGCGGCGAGAAGCGTACCGCCAGCAGCGACAGCCGACCCGATCAGTACCTGCCTACGAGTGATCGACCGACCCATCAGTTACCCTCCTCACAGGTGGTTCGCTATGAGCGGCGGATATCCGTCGGTAGATGGCAAGGTTTGATGCCCAGCCAGGGTCAGTATCGTGAATCAGCACCGAACGGAATCGGGACAGGCCAGAACAGATGGGCGGGGACGCGAGCAACTGCGGAGCGTTCTTGAGAAAGGCGCCAAGACGACGGTGGCGGCAGGATGCGAGGGCAGGCTAGGTGGACAGGAGCGCGCGCCGACAGCCGACGCGGTCCCTCCTCGCGCTTTGGGGAGCCGGGGTAGCGCCCCGTCGACGCTGTTGTTCCGGGGTCGGATGAGCGTACGTCCGCGGTGTGGGTCCCCGGCAGCTCTGCCATGGTAACCAGTTCCTCCGCTTGCTGGGCACGGCACCCTCACCGTGCACCTGACGAATCCCCATCCAGGGCGCCCGTAAGGGCGTCCCGTACATCCCTGAGCGTTAAGCGACCACAGTACCTGTAGGATAGCCGATGCCCTGGCCCGCGTCAATGGATGGACTCACTAGTAAGATAGGCGCGCGCTGAATCAGCCCCCCGCCGTCGTTGAGCCCACCGCCCAGCGGTGCTATCATCCCTCCCGCCCCCAACGGGCAAGGAGGACCCATGCGCGCCGTGGTAGTCCGCGGCCCCAACGACTTCGGCCTCGAGGACGTCCCCGAGCCGACCCCGGGCGACTACGAGGCCCTGGTCCGCATTAGCCACTGCGGCATCTGCACCGGCACCGACCGCCACATCATCGCCGGGCCGGAGCACTTCCCGCGCATGCAGCCCCTGCCCACCATCCTCGGCCACGAGTCCATCGGCCGGATCACGGCAGTGGGGCCCAAGGTGCGCTACCTCAGAGAAGGCGACCAGGTCCTGCGGCCGGGCGCCGTCCGCTACGGGGAGACCCTCGGTGGCTTCTCCGGCTCTTTCGGCGGCATGGCCGAGTGGGGACTGGTGGCCGATGCCCGCGCCATCACCGAGGACACCTCCCGGAGCGAGGAGCCCCGCCTCCCCCGCTACGCCCTCAGCCAGCAGATCGTCCCGCCCGACTTTGACCCCGTCGGCGCCGGCATGTTCATCACCTTCAAGGAGACCCTCTCCTGGGCCCAGGACTTCGGGGTCGGTGTTGGGTCGCGCGTTGCCGTCATCGGCACGGGCGGCGTGGGCATCTGCCTCATGCGCGCCTGCAAGCTGCTCGGCGCCGCCACCGTCGTCGCCGTCGGCCGGCGCGATTGGCCCCTGCAGCAGGCCCATGATCAGGGAGCCGACGCGACGGTGAACACCGCGGCACAGGACCTCCTCGCCGAAGTGCGCGCCGCCACCGCCGACCGCCTCTGCACCCACGTCGTGGACGCGGTGGGCGACAACGCCGTCCTACAGCAGGGCATCGTCCTCCTCGCCGACGGTGGTCGCCTGGGTCAGTACGGCATCCCTCCCAGCCGCCGCACCGACCTGGACTGGTCCGCTGCCCCGCGCAACGTCTCCCTCCACTTCATCAACCCCGGCGAGGCCCGCGTCCACGACCTCGCCCTGGGCTGGATGCGGATCGGCCTGTTTGATCCCCTTGCCTTGGTGGAACTGGTTCTTCCCGTGGAAGAGGTGCACCAGGCCTTCGACCTGCTGGAGAAGCGCTACGCCGGGCGCATCACCCTGGCCATCGCCGAGTCGAGCGCGCCGTGAACCGCCACCCTTGCTTACAGGAGTAGCAGCGTTGACGGAGAGAGAACGCTTTCGCCGGGCACTGCTGTTCGGCCGGCCCGACAAGGTGCCCCTGAGTCCGGGCGGCCCTCGGCGCTCCACCCTGGCCGCCTGGCACGAGCAGGGGCTGCCGTCCGAGTACGGACCCGGCCAGTGGTTCGCCTATCTGCTCAGTCTGCTCGGCCTGGAAGCGCCCCCGGCAACTTTGCGCGTGGATCCGGGCGTCTCCTTCCGCATGATCCCCACCTTCGAGGAGAAGGTGCTCGAGCATCGCGACGGTCACTACATCGTCCAGGACTGGATGGGTGCCGTGACCGAGATCTCCGACGAGTTCGACTACACCTACATACGCAACGCCATAGACTTCGTCACGCGCAAGTGGCACCGCTTCCCCGTCCAGAGCCGGCAGGACTTCGAGGAGCGCATGCGCTGGCGCTTCGACTCTCACGCTCCGGGGCGCTTCCCGGAGGACTTCGAAGCGCGCGCCCGCGCCCTGCGCCGGCGCGACTATCCTGTCACCGTCGGCATCAACGGGCCCTTCTGGCAACTGCGCGAATGGCTCGGGTTCGAGAACCTCTGCCTTTTCATGGCCGAGGACCCCGACTTCATCGAGTACCTGGTTCAGTTCTGGACCGGCTTCGTGATGGAGACGCTCCGGCCGCTGCTGGAGCGCGTAGAAGTCGACCGCGTCCTCTTCTCCGAGGACATGGCCTACAAAGAGCACAGCATGATCTCGCCTGCCATGGTGCGCCGCTTCCTCGTTCCCTCGTATGAGCGCTGGGTGCCCGCCATCAAGGCCAGCGGCTGCCCCATCGTCGAAGTGGATTCGGACGGCTTCATCGGCGAGCTCATCCCCATATGGATCGAGGCGGGCGTCAATTGCTGCTCTCCCATTGAGGTGGCGGCGGGTAACGACATCGTCGATTACCGGCATCGCTTTGGGCAGGCAATGGCCTACAATGGGGGCATAGACAAGCGGGCTCTGGCCGCCGGTGGCGAGGAGATGCGCTCCGAGGTGTTGCGGGTAGTGCCGCCGCTGCTGGAGGCGGGCGGCTTCATCCCCAGTTGTGACCACGGGGTGCCACCCGATATATCATGGCCTAACTTCGTGGAGTACACGCGCCTGCTCGCCGAGCTCACCGGCTGGCTCTAGCGCCGGGCGGCGGCAGGTCTACCTGGTTGGAGGAACCACGGTATGAAAAACATCGGCAAGCTTCTGCTTCTGGGCGGCGCTGGCTTGGGGGGCATGGCGCTGGTGAACCGGCGCATCGGCGAGGCCTATCGCCCCCTCCCCGGTTCCGTTGACGGCGAACCCGGCGGCTACGTCTGGCGCGACGGCGTCGTCTACTACCATACCAAGGGCGAAGGCGAGCCCATGGTCCTGCTGCATGGCTTCCATCACCTAAGCGGACCCCACGAGATGCGGCCCGTCTACGACGACCTGGCAGCCGACTACCGCGTCACGGCACTGGACTGGCTGGGGTACGGGCAAAGCAACCGCCCGCCGGTGGAGCAGACAGCCGGTGTCTACCAGCAGCTCCTGGCCGACTTCCTCGAGGACGTCATCAGGCAGCCGGCCATCATCGTGGCCAGCGGCCCCGGGGCGGCCTTCGCCGTTCGCCTGGCCCGGCGGCAGCCGGAGAAGGTCTCTCGCCTTGTGCTCATCAACCCCACCGGCGTCGACCAGTTGGCCGACAAGCCCTCCTGCTGGCACACTGCCCTCGGCCTGCTCTTCAAGCTTCCCATCGTGGGCGACTTCGCCTTCAACCTCGCCACCTGCCGGTCGGCACTGCGCTGGGAACTGGAGAACCGCATCTTCTTCGAGCCCGGAGAAGTCACCGAGAGCTTGGTGGACCGCGCATGGGTCACTTCGCACCAGCCCGGGGCCAAGTGGGCGCCGCTGTCGTACTGGTCCGGCCGGCTGAACCTGAACATCGCCGGAGACCTGGGGTCGCTGCAGCAGCCCACCATGATCGCCTGGGGTCAGCAGGCACAACACGCACCCATTGCGGGGATCCGGGGTTTCAAGAGGTATCTACCCGAGGCACGCTACCGCGCCTTTGACCGTACCCGGGAGTGGCCGCAGGTCGAGGACTCCAAGGCCTTCAACGCGCTGTTGCGCAACTGGCTGCAGGGCAAGGACCACGGAGCAGCCGCCATCTTCCCCGGAGAAGTGGAGCCGCAGTAGATAGAGGCTATCTGGAGCGTCTCCGCGGGTTGCAGAGGCTCCCGTAAGGGGCGAAGATAAGGTCAGAGCCGCGGAATCGAGCTTGTCTCCCTGCGAGACCGCGAGCCACAGCCGCAGAAGGAATGCATGGAACAAGCCGATAGGCCGCTGCAGATCGAGATCGTCGCCGTGGGCACTGAGATCGCCATGGGTCGCATCCAGGACACCAACTCCTCTTGGATCGCCTCCCGGGTGGCGGAGTTGGGTGCCTTCATCAACCGCATCACCATCGTGCCCGACGAGGAGGGGTATGTCCTGGACGTGCTCGGGTCGGCCCTGGAGCGCGCGCCCGACGCCCTGATCATCACCGGCGGCATGGGCCCCACCGAGGACGACCTCACCGTGGCCTGCGTCGCGCACCTGATGAACCTGTCGCTGCAGGTCGACGAGGACACCGCCGATCGCTTCGTGGAGCGCCGCAACCTGCCGGACCGCTCTCACCTGAGCGCAGGCGCTCTGAAGATGGCCACCGTGCCCGCCGGCGCCGCTGTGGGAGCCAATCCGGTCGGGTCGGCTCCGGAGCTACACCTGCGCTCCAACAGCACCGACATCTTTGTCCTCCCCGGCCCGCCGCGCGAGATGACCGGCTGCTTCGATGCCCACGTCATGCCCGCCTTGGCCGCGCGTGCCTCTCGCCGCACCTGCTCCATCCGCGTGGCGGTGGAGATGCACGAGTCCGAAGTGGCGCCTCTCATTCATGACGTGTCGACACAGCAGCGCGGGACCTACCTCAAGGCCTACGTGGCCCTTTGGACGCCGGGCGAGGGCTACTTGCCGGTGGACGTAGTCGCCACCGGAGTCAGCATCGAGGGCGCCAGAGAAGCGGCCCGTACGGCCTTGCGCACCTTCACCGACATGGTGGAGGCACACGGAAAGCGCTGGCGGCTCATGGACGCGGGCGGCAGTGGGCTCGAAGAGCCCGCGACCGTCACGACAGCTTAGCAGGGATACTCCCACGCCGACGAGGACGAAAGGGGGCAATGGGCGAGATTCGGATCGTCACCGACAATAGTTGTGATCTGCCGGAAGAGGTCGCCAAGCAGCACGGGATAACCGTGGTGCCCCTTATCGTTCGGTTCGGCGAAGAGACCTTCTTGGACGTGGAGCTGCCCAAGCCGGAGTTCTGGCGGCGCGCCGAGACTGCGTTCCCCAGCACGTCCGGCGCTTCGCTCGGGTACTTCATGAGTGCCTTCCAGCGCCTGGTGTCGGAAGGGCATCATGTCTTGTGCCTCACCCTCACCAGCAAGCATAGCAGCGTCTATGGCTCCGCCTGGACGGCAGCCCGCGAGTTCCCGGGCCAGGTCACCGTTTGCGACTCGGAGAGCATCTCCTATGGGCTGGCCTGGCAGGTGCTCGCCGCCGCCGACGCCGCTGCTAAGGGGCTTCCGCTGGAGCAGATCCTCAAGATAGTGGCCGATGTGCGGTCCCGAGTGAAGATCGCCCTCGTGCTCGACACCCTCTCCTTTGTTCGCCGGGGCGGTCGGGCGGACGGTTTCATCTCCCTGGTGGACCGCGCCGCGCGGGCACTGAACATCAAGCCCATCATCACCTTCACCAACGGGGAGATGAAATTGGGCGCCCTCAACCGCACCTGGGAACGGGGCGTCAAGCGTATCCTGTCCGACTTCGCCGAGAAAGCGCCCTTCGAGGCCTTCGCCGTGGGCCATACCTTCCGCCTGGACCGGGCCCATCAGTTCGCCCAGGAGATCGCGCGGGAGACCGGTCTGGCCCTCGACCGCATCGACATCTTCGAGACCGGCGCGGCCATCGCCAGCCACTCCGGCCCGGGCCTTCTGGCAGGTGTCGGCCTCATGAAGGCGCCCGAGTCCTCCTGACGGTTCGCCCGCGCCTCCCGGCCGGATGCACCGCGATACCCTATTGGAGCATGAGCGTCAGTTGATGCAGAAGCCGGAGACCAGAATCATTGTCAATCCGACCGCTGCCGCCGGCGCGGTGGGGCACGAATGGCCCGACCTGCGCTCCTACCTGGCCGGACAGGGGCTCCAGTTCTCCGAGGCCATCACTGAAGGGCCTCGTCACGCCATCGAATTGGCGGCCGACGCGGCAGCGCAGGGGTACGACCTCGTCGTGGCCGTGGGCGGGGACGGCACCGTTAACGAGGTCATCAACGGCCTCTGTCCCGATCACAGCTCCACGATCCGGCCGGAGGTGGGCGTCATCTCCCGCGGGACTGGTTGCGACCTGGCGCGGACGCTTGGCCTACGCGACCCTCGGTCGGCGGTGTCGGCCCTTACCGAGCGGAGAACCCTGCGCGTGGTTGATCTGGGTGAGATCATCATGAATGGCGAGGGGCGGCAAGAGCGCCGTCTCTTCATCAACGCCGCCGGCCTGGGCTTCGATGGCGAGGTGGTGGAGGGACTCCTCCACTCCCGGATGAGCGGCCGCAGCATCGGGGGCACGGTGCCCTACCTCACGCAGGTATTCCGCTCCATCATGCGCTACGACAACAAGCGGGTGCGGGCCACCATAGACGGGGACGTCCTCGAGGGAGTATTCACCTCGTTCTTCGCCTGCAACGGACGCTACTTCGGGGGAGGCATGAAGGTGGCCCCCAACGCCGAACCGTCCGACGGCCTGTTCGACGTGGTCATCCTGGATGCCATATCACGCCTAGGGCTGCTGGCGCGTTTGCCCTCGGTCTACGTCGGCTGGCATACTATCTTCCGTCAGATAAGTATACGCCGCGCTCGTGAACTGACGGTCGACACTCAGGACCGCATCCTGATTCAGGCCGACGGCGAGGTGGTGGGCCTGGCTCCGGCCACCCTGCGAGTGTTGCCGGGGGCAGTACGGATACGGGTCTGACCACTGCGGGGCGGCAAACACCCTGATTGAGGATCATGAACCAGAGCGAGTCCGACGACGTAGGCGATAGTAGGGCAAGACGGGTCTATCCTCTGAGCGTAGGCCGGTTCTGGCGGCCATCGCTGTCCCTGCTGGGCGTCAAGCGCTCGGATGCCTACGCTAGTCTGAGCGGGGATGCGGTCGAGATCCGCATCGGCCGCTACTTCCACGCCCACATCCCCCTATCGGCCATCACCCTCGCCCGCGCCGGCACCGGCAACCGCGTCTGTCACTTTGGTGTCTGCGTTCGGCAGGCAGACCGGGTGGCCCTCGTGGCCAACTCTCATAGCGCGGTGGAGGTGGCACTCTCCGGACCGCAACAGGGCAAGCTGTTGGGCCGGCCGGTGAGCTTCAGTAGCCTCGCCATCAGCCTGGAGCAGGCCGAGGACTTCCTCGAGCAGGTGCATCACTTGTTGCGCCCGCCCGAGGCAGAGGGCGTAGCCTAGCCAGCCCGCCAAGACAACAGCCCCCCTCCCACAAGGTGAGAGAGGGGCTGCACTCTGTCGCGCTGCGCCGGCGCCGGTTGCGGGCGGCTAGGCCAAGTCCACCTTGACGGGCATGCCGGTGCGGGCCGACTCGTTGGCCGCCAGGGTGACAGCCAGAGTCTTCATGGCGTCGCCGTAGGAGCTGAGCACCAGGCTCTGGTCCTTCTTGTTGATGGCGTCCAGGAAGGCCTGGTCGATGTTGGTCTCTTGTCCGTGCTCCCCGTCGATGGCAGGGTCCCCCTCCGGATGGGTGGCGATGGTGACGCCCTTTAGCTCCACCCGGCTGCCGTCCAGCAGGAAGTGCATGCTGGAGTCTCCCCCGCCCTTGTGCATCTGGCAGGAAGTGGTCAGGCTTACGGGGGTACCGTCCTCCAGCTTCATGGCCAGCGACTGCACGTCGGGGATGTCCACCCACTCCCAGTCGCCCATGACGCGCAGGGCGTAATCGGCGTAGACGGAGGTGATCTCCTTGCCGGTGACGTAGCGCACCATGTCCACCTGATGGGTGGTCTGCTCCACCAACTGGCCGCCGGAACGGGCCATCTGCCGCCACCAGGCCACGCCGGGCATGCCGCCCCAGCGGTTGATGCTGATCATAGCCAGCGTCTCGTTGGCTAGGAACTGGCGCAGCAAGCGGGCGAAGCCGAAGTAGCGCAGAGTGTAGCCAACGCTGGTGATGATGCCGGCCTTCTGTGCCTCGGCCCAGATCTCGCGCGAGAGGTCCATGTCCAGCGAGACCGGCTTCTCCACGAAGAGATGGATGCCCTTGCGGGCCGCGATCAGTTCGGCGTCGGTGTGGGCGAAGGGCGGGATCACCACATAGAGGGCGTCAATGTCTTCCTTGTCCAGCAAGTCATGGTGATCGGTGTAGGACCGAGCCTCGAACTCCTTGCCGGTGGCAGCAGAAAGCTCGGCATTAATGTCGCAGACAGCGACGACGCGCGCGTCGCTGAGCTTCCGCAGCGAGTCCAAGTGCGCGCGGCCCATGCCGCCCAGGCCGATGAAACCGATGTTGACGATGCTCATCCCGAAACCTCCCCCGGCTCGGGGCGGCAGACAGCGCTCAAAGAGACACACGCCACCCCGGCGTGACTGAAAGTCATTCTAGCACCCGCGCGCACCCTGTCCACACGGGAAAGAGCCCTCATCCCCTCAGTCCCCTTCTCCCATCGTGCGGGAGAAGGGGAGGCCGGAGGCCGGGGTTGAGGGCCTCCCGCACTCAACGCCAGGGCAGCAGCCGACTCAGGAAGTTGCGGCGCAGCTTGATGGCCGCTTGCGGGCACATCTCCTGGCAGCAGTAACAGCGAATGCACTTCTCATCATCTATCCAGGCCCGCTTGTCCTCGATGCGGATGGCCCCCGCCGGACAGGCGTCGCGGCAGATGCCGCAAGCGACGCACAGGTCGGGGATGACTACCGGCTTGGCGGTCGTCCAGCGGCGGCCGAAGTCTTCCGCCCACTTGGGCAGGTTGGTGGCGTGCAGATGAGGCGGGATGCGGAAGCCCTCCACTCGCGCCTCGGCCAGGGGCACACCCAGCACGTTCAGCAGCTCGGGTAGCATTGCCGCGCGGTCCGTCTTCTCCCTGGCCGCCAGCAGCGGCACCTGCTCGGGAGCCACTCCCATGACCGCGGTCGCCGCCAGGTCCACGTCAAAGCCGTCGGCCCCAGCCATGATCAGCCCCAGCGGTCGGGGATCGCCGCTGCGCGGGCCGGCCCCCTCCATGCCGATGACCGCGTCTACAATGGAGAGGTCGGGCGAAACGGCTCCGTAGAGGTCGATGAGCATGGCGGCAAACCGAGCCGGCGACTGGTACGTCATGTGCATCCGCACCTTCTCCAGCCCGGCGACGCAGCCATACAGGTTCTTCACCGCCCCGGTGTAGAGCATGAGGCCGTGGGTCTTGAACTTGGCCACCGAGATGACCCGGTGCGCCTCCACGACAGGTCGAGCGAGGGCAAAGCTCTTGACGGAGCGGCCGGCCGGGTACGAGGTGACTACCGGCTCCGACAGGGGCGTGAAGCGAGCGCCCGTCTCCCGGCAGACGTCCATGATGCCGCAGCGCTCCGCCACCCGCGCCGGATCACCGAAGCCGGGGCTGTCTCCCACCCACACCTCGGCGCCCACCGCCTGGCACCCCCGCACCACCGCCCGCACTACCTCCGGATGCGTGCTGACGTGCTTGTCGGGGGCGGCCCCCACCAGCATGTTCGGCTTCACCAGGACCGTCTCCCCGGCGGAGACGTAGGCGCCGAACCCGCCCAGGGCGTCCACCGCTTCGGTGACGGCGGCCCGCACTCGATCGTGGTCGTAGGTGTGGCAACGAATGAGGCTAACGGTTCCCATGAGAGACCCTCTTCGCTTCGGAGGTGGCCAAGGGTGCCGCATCGAGGGTGGACGGGCAAGTTCGGCGGGAGCGAGCCCTCACCCCAACCCCTCTCCCATGGAATGGGAGAGGGGGTTTTCGCTATCCCCCTCCCTTTCCTACACATAGGAGAGGGAGAGTTGGGACTCGCCAATGGGCGGAACCCATTGGCCGGGGTGAGGGCTCTCTCCCACCCTCCCACGCCGGACGCACCTGCGCTACAATTCCGGCACTGCGGTGGTGGAGGTGGAATGCATGAGGTCACGGGAAAGAGTACAGCGGGCGCTGGCCCGACAGGAGACCGATCGGCCTCCCATTGACCTGGGCGGCACGCGCGCCTCCGGCATCAACGCCGTGGTCTACACCCGCCTCAAGGAGCGCCTCGGGTTCCACACCCCCACCAAGCTGATCGACTCCATGCAGATCCTCGCCGAGGTGGAACTGCCGGTGCTGGAGCGCCTGGGTGTGGATGTGCTGCCGCTGGAGGCGTCTACCGCCGCGTGGGCCGGTATGTCTGCGGACCAGGGCGTCGCACGCGACCTCTTCTGCGGCGAAGGGGTGCACTTCCCCCCGAAGACGGACATCCGCGTGGGGGCAGACGGAAGCTGGACCCTACACCGTCCCAATGGTGACCCTTACGCCCGCATGCCCAGGGACGGCTACTACTTCGACTACCTGCGCCCCACCATGAGCGGTCGCATCGATCCGGATGCCTTCCGGCCCAAGAGCACCGTCGCCGAAGCGGACCTTCGCGCCCTGGAGACGCGAGCCAAGTACCTCTACGAGCAGACGGACAAAGCGCTTCTGGGCTGGGGCGCCAGCATCAGCCTCCTGGGCCTCAGTTGGCTGCTATCGGACAACATCACCCAAGGCTCGCTGGACGACTGGCTCTGCATGCTCATGGTGGAGAAGGAGACCGCCCACGAGATGATGGCCCGCTACGTGGACGCCGTCATCGCCTGCCTGGAGCTCTACCACCAGGCCGTCGGCGACCGGGCCGTCGCCTGGGGGATCGCCTCCGATGACGCCGGCACCCAGCGCGGCGAGCTGATCGCGCCGGAGCTGTTCCGCGAGATGATCGTGCCCCACTACGCCCGGCTCTGTGCCTGGGTGCACCAGCACACCCCCTGGAAGACCTTCCTGCACTCCTGCGGCTCCGTCTACCACTACCTCGGCCCCTGGGCCGAGGCCGGAGTCGACATAATCAATCCGGTGCAGATCTCGGCCGCCAACATGGAGCCGGAGCGGCTCAAGGCGGAGTTCGGCGACCGGCTGGTGTTCTGGGGCGGCGGGTGCGACACGCAGAAGGTGCTGCCGTTGGGGACGCCCGACGAGGTGCGGGCGCACGTCCGCCACAACATCGAGGTTCTCGGGCGCGGCGGCGGCTTCGTCTTCACCCAGGTGCACAACATCCAGCAGAACGTGCCGGTGGAGAACGTGGAGGCAATGCTGGACGAGGCCGCCCCTATTCGCTAGCCGGAGGAACGGCATGACCCGAGTTCTCTTCAATGTGCTTCTGGTGCTCCACGGCTTGGTCCACCTGTGGTTCACCGTGCTGGCGGCGGGTGTGGTGGAGTTCAAGGAGGATATGGGCTGGACCGGGCGCTCGTGGCTGCTCACACGGCTGCTGGGCGACCAGGCGACCAAGTCCGCGGCGGCAGTGCTGTTCGCGCTGGCGGCCGCCGGTTTCGTCGCCGGCGGGATCGGCCTGGCGGCGGGGCAGGGCTGGTGGCGTCCGGTCATCATCTGGTCGGGCGCGTTCTCCGCCGCCATGATCGTTCTGTTCTGGGACGGCAGCACCAACATGGTCGTGGAGAAGGGGCTGGTAGGGCTTCTGCTATCCGTCGTCGCCGTGGTGATCGCCGGGCTGCTCCGCTGGCCCGCCCCTCAGGCCTGAGCGCGATCGCTCCGGCCGCAGACGACCGATGGAGTCGGAGATTACATGAGCATCATGTGTGATTCGTGGATCGAGCGGATGGCGCGCGAGCAGCGCATGATCGAGCCCTTTGAGCCCGGTCAGGTGCGCCAGGGCGTCATCTCCTACGGCCTCTCCTCGTATGGCTACGACATCCGCGTCGCCGACGAGTTCAGCATCTTCACCAACGTCAACACTACCGTCGTGGACCCGAAGAACTTCGACAGCCGCTCCCTGGTGGGCTTCCGCGGGGACGTCTGCATCGTCCCGCCCAACTCCTTCGCCTTAGCGCGCACGGTGGAGTACTTCCGCATCCCGCGGGACGTGCTCACCCTTTGCCTGGGCAAGTCCACCTACGCCCGCTGCGGCATCATCGTCAACGTGACGCCCTTCGAGCCCGAGTGGGAGGGCTACGCCACCCTGGAGATCTCCAACACCACGCCGCTGCCGGCGCGCGTCTACGCCAACGAGGGCATCGCCCAAGTGATCTTCTTCCAGGCGGACGAGGTGTGTCGAGTGTCCTACGCCGACCGCAAAGGCAAGTACCAGGGCCAGACGGGCATCACCCTGCCGAAGGTGGGCGGAGGATAGGCCTCAGTACCCGGGGAAGTAGTCCCTGTGGATGCGGTCCCGCGGGACGCCCAGGTCATGGAGGATGGTCTCCATGCTCTTGGTGGCCATGGGGGGGCCGCAGACGAAGAAGAGGCGCTCGCGGTAGTCCGGTATCTCCTCGATGATCATCTCCGGGGAGATGAAGCCGGTGCGACCGGTCCAGTCGGGGGGCACATCGGGGCCGGTGATAGTGTAGACCGGCCTCAGGCCGATAGTCTCCTGCGCCTTCTGGAAGACGCCCCGGCAAAGGAACTCCTCCAGGCACCATTCGCCGTAGAGCAGAGTGGCGGGGCAGTGCCGGCCAGTATCAATCATGTACTTGACCATGCTGCGGAACGGAGTGATGCCGATGCCGGCCGCCAAGAAGGCGCAGGGCGCGTTCAACCGTTCCGGTAGAACGAAGCTGCCCCGCAGCGAGGTGACCGCGAGGGTGCCGCCCGGCTCCAGGGCGACCAGGGCCCGCTTGAACGAACTGCATGGCTCGGGAACCTTGGTGATGATGGCGATGCCCTCTTCGGTGGGAGAAGAGGCGATGGTGAAGAACCGGCGGATGCCGCGATCGTCGGGGTTATCGTGGGGCAGAACCACCTGCATGAACTGGCCGCTGCGAAACTCAATACGCGGCTCGTCCCGGAACCACAGCCGCAGGCTGTGAGGCGATAGCCACTCCTTGAGAGTGAGCGTAAGCGTGGACAGCGCGGCGCTGTCGGGCACCATATCCGTCGTCATTACCGACTCCTCACCGGCGCGGGTCTGCCTGTTCGGTGGTACCGGCACCGCGCTGCCCGCCATAATACACAGGCGGGGCACTATCGGAAACCACCATCCCCAGGGCAGGAGCGGCAGGAATGATCGTGAACGGAGTTCACATAGACGAGGAAGCGCTGGCGGAGATCTGTCGTCGCTATGAGGTGAAGGAGCTGGCGCTCTTCGGATCCATTCTGCGACCCGACTTCCGCCCCGACAGCGACATTGACGTACTGGTGGAGTTCCAGCCGGAAGCCAGCGTCGGCTTTCTGAGGCTCGCCGGCCTGCAGGAGGACTTGGCCGCGGCGCTGAGGCGATCGGTTGACGTAGTGCCCAAGCGAGGACTGAAGCCACTGCTCCGGCGAGAGGTGCTCCAGAGCTCCCGAGTGCTCTATGCGGCCTGAGCGCCTCTACCTCAACGACATCGTAGAGGCCGCCGCCGAACTCGCCGTGTTTATGGCCGGTCGCAGCCGTGAAGACCTGGACTCGGACCGGATGCTGCAGGCGGCGGTGCTGTACAAGATGCTGGTCATCGGTGAAGCGACGCACCAGGTATCGCCGCAGACGCGTGCGGAGTACCCAGACGCACCCTGGAGCGCTCTTGCCGCCTTTCGGGGCCAGATTGTGCCCAAGCCACCCAGCCTCTTCCTGGATGTTGTCTGGATAACGGTGATGGTTAGCGTTCCGAAACTGCGCCAGCAGGCCCAGCAGGCTCTGCGGCGCGGTTACCGAGACGAGTCCGGCTAGACAACCCGGCTCGCCTGGCTCCCTACCGCGGGCGCGGCACCTCCCGCCCGTAGGTGGCCAGGTGGAAGACGTGCCAGAGGCTGGGCCCCGTCCAGCGCACAGTGAAGGCGTTGACCCTCTCCGCTCCCGGCCCCAAGGTGGCCGGGCCAGGCTCGCGGTGCTCGATCTCCATGGTCACCGGCGCCTCCGCCACCAGGGGGCGCACTTCGTGGGCGTGGGCCACCGCTTGCTGGATACGTTCCTTGATGAGCTTCCGCGCGTCCACCGGCGCGAGGTGGATGGCGCAGTTGCGACCCAATCCCTCCTTGACGGCGGCCGTCACGATGCCGGGCACCCACGCCTCGGCCTCCCGGCAAGCGTGCAAGTCGCCGGCGGTGAACACCCAGGGAACGCCCAGTTCACCGGCCAGGTAGGCGGCCAGCTCCATCTCGCCCACATCGCGGCCGTTGACCCGGTAGGCCTTGATGGAGCCGGACATGGTATGGCACAGGCAACCGTTAGGGGTGTCGCTCATGGCGTGCATCCCCACCTGGAAGAGGGCACTGAAGCGTGGCGTCACGCCGAGCAGCCAGGAAGGCCGGTCAGTCCCGCGAGCGATGCGCGCCCCAGGCAGGAGCTGCTCCGGCAAGATGGTGCGGCCGGCCCCGTGGGCGTCGTTCACCAGCACCTCTTCTATCCCGGCGGCCTGCAGCCCTTCGACCGCCGCATTGACCTCGCCGGTCAGCAGGCGTTGCATCTCGGAGCGCTCGTAGACGCCCTTGGCGCTGGCGCCGTAGTCCCGGCTGCGCGGGTCCCAGTCGTCTATCCCGGCCACCCCCTCCAGGTCGGTCATGATATAGGCGGACTTGATCGGCATGGGATCTCCTATCTGCAGGGTTCGAACGGCGTGGTCGCCCGTGCCTTGAGAGTGTAAGGAGCGCCAGGCGACCGTCAAGCCGATCGGTCGCCTGGCTTGATCGGACTCGCCGAGGATGGCATCATGCCAGCATTCCCATGGTCCCCCGTGCAGGAGGAAGGCTTGAGCGACAACGACGTGCCTCGATCGGAGTACCCGCGCCCGCAGATGGTGAGGCCGGACTGGATCAACCTTAACGGCGTCTGGCAGTTCGAGCTGGACCCGGGGGCCAGCGGCCGCGCACGAGGCCTGCCGGAGGCGGAGCGCCTGGCGGGCGAGATCACGGTGCCGTTCTGCCCGGAGAGCCGCCTCTCCGGCGTGGCTCACACCGATTTCATCCCGGCCCTCTGGTACCGGCGCGAGTTCGCGGTCCCGGGCTCCTGGTCCGGGAAGCGGGTGCTGGCGCATTTCAGCGCGGTGGACTACGACAGCTGGGTGTACGTGAACGGGCGCGAGGCGGGCCGGCACCGCGGCGGCTACTCCCCGTTCACTGTTGACATAACTTCGCTGCTGCGGGCGGGGAGCAACACCCTGACCGTCTACGCCGAGGACGACTCGCGCGATCCACTCATCCCGCGCGGGAAGCAGTCGGATCGCTACAACTCCTACGGGTGCCTGTACACCCGCACCACCGGCATCTGGCAGACGGTCTGGCTCGAAGCTGTGCCGCAGACTTATGTCGAGTCCTTGCGCCTGACGCCCCTGCTGGAACAGGGAGCCGTGTTGGTGCAGGCGCGGATCGGCGGTCTGGCTACCGGTCTGACTTTGCGGGCCGAGGCCGGGGCCGAGGGAACGGCTGTCGGCCAGGCCAGCGCGCGGGCCGACGGCGGCTGGGCCGCCTGCGTCGTGCCACTCTCCACCGTCCGCGCCTGGTCGCCCCAGGATCCCTTCCTCTACGACCTGACCGTGTCCCTCGCCGTTGGCGACCGCGTCCTGGACCGGGTGGAGTCCTACTTCGGCTTGCGCTCCATCGCCATCCAGGAAGGCAAGGTGCTCTTCAACGGGAAGCCGTTCTTCCAACGGCTGGTGCTGGATCAGGGCTTCTATCCCGACGGCATCTACACCGCTCCCAGCGACGAGGCGCTCCGGCGCGATATCGAACTGAGCATGGCGGCCGGCTTCAACGGAGCTCGGTTGCACGAGAAGGTCTTCGAGCCCCGCTTCCTCTATTGGGCCGACCGCTTGGGCTACCCGGTGTGGGGGGAGTTCCCCAACTGGGGCCTGGACCACTCCCATCCACTGGCGCTGGAACGGGTGCTGGCCGAGTGGCCGTCCATCGTAGAGCGAGATTTCAGCCACCCAAGTATCATCGGCTGGTGCCCATTCAACGAGACCACGGCAGACCAGAACCCGGAGCTGCTCCGCACTGTCTACCGCACCACCAAGGCGCTGGACTGGACCCGCCTGGTGATCGATACCAGCGGCTACGTGCACGTGGAAACGGACATGTACGACGTGCACGACTATGCCCACCGCCTCACCCCGGAGGAGTTCGCGGCCCGTTGGGACGCTTTTGGCGCCGGCGGAGACCCCTGGCGCAATCAGCCCCACTACGACGCGCCCTGGGAAGGTCAGCCCTTCTGGGTGAGCGAGTACGGCGGCATCGGGTGGAACCCGGGCCTTGCCGGCACCAGCGCCTGGGGATATGGCGAAAAGCCACAGACGGTGGAGCAGTTCGTGGCCCGCTACCGGACGCTTACCGAGGCGCTGCTGCGCAATCCGCGGATGTGGGGCTTCTGCTACACCCAACTCACCGACGTAGAGCAAGAAGTCAACGGCATCTACTACTACGACCGCTCGCCCAAGTTCGAGCCCGCCGTGCTCGATGAGATCCGTCGCATCAACCAGGGTCCGGCCGCGGTGGAGCAGTAGCGGCAGCGCCGGGCCGCCCGGCAAAGCAGGAGCCCGGCGTCCGTAAGAAAGCCGGGCTCCTGCATTTATGTCGATATCATCGCGATCAGCCGCCGCTGCGCCGCAGTCCCCCTTGCCGCCGCACCCGATCAATCATGGCGCCGGCTTCCGCCAGCGGATCGAACGTGGGCGGGGGCACTATCACGTTAAGCGCCTGGCGCACCAGCTTGATGGTGACCGGCGTCTCCCCGAGCGCATCGCCGTCGGCCTGCAACACCGCCGTGGGCGAGGCGTCCAGCTTCACGGTGGCACGGGCGTCGTACACGCGCACGCGGCGGTCCCGGCCCTCCAGTCGCCAGAGCATCACCCAGACGGAGGCGAGGTAGTCCAGCAGGGTACGAGCCCTGATGACGTAGACGCCCAGCATGCCATCGTCAAGCTGTAGGCTGGGGCCGGTCCGGCGCAGCGACGCCACCGGAGTGGAGCCGTTTACCACCAGCACGTCGGATGCCCGGGCGCTGATGGGCAGACCGTCTACCTCCAACTCGTAGCGGCGGGCCTGAAAGCCGGCCAAGCCGCGCAGAGCGGTGAGGATGTAGGCGAGCATCCCATAGCGCTGCTTGCTCTCGCCGGTTGTCTCGCGCATGGAAATGGCGCTCAGGCCGGCACTCACGTTCAGTATGCAGTAGTGCTCACCCACCTGCATCACGTCGATGACCCGGATCTGGTGCTCCCCGGCTATAAGGGCGCAGGCCCGATCCAGAGATAGCGGCAGGGCCAGTTCCCGCGCCAGGGCATTGCCGGTGCCGACGGGCAAGATGGCCAGCGGCACACCGGTTCCGATCAGTGCGTTGGCCACCGCGGCGACGGTACCATCGCCGCCGGCCGCTGCCACCACCTCGTAGCGCTCGCGGACGGCGGCGCGTACCTCCGCGCCCAGGTCCTCACCGTCCTTGACGCGGTAGACACGCACCTGCCACTCTTCCGGACGGCAGTTGCGGTCAAGCGCCTGCTGCAACGTGACCGGGTCGGCCTGCCCTCCCTTCGGGTTCAGGACTACCAGCATCTTGGGAAGTGATGTCTTCGTGTCGTCCAAGTGCGGCTCCTTGCTCAAGGTGCTAATCTACCACAATCTGCGCCCAATGTCCTGACCACGAGGTAGTGAAGTATGGATCCCATCTGGCTCGAGTGGGCCAAGCGCCTGCAAGCGATCTCCCAAGACGCTCTCGCCTACTGCACGAACCCCTTCGACCGCCAACGCTTCGAGCAGGTGCGCGAGACAGCGGTGGATATCGTCGCCCGCTACACTGAGACGCCTGAGGAGCGGGTGCGCGACCTCTTCGCCGGTGAGAAGGGCTATGCCACGCCCAAGATTGATCTTCGCGCCGTCGTCTTCCGCGAGCACCGCATCCTTCTGGTCAAAGAGCGGCGAGACATGCTCTGGACCCTCCCCGGCGGCTGGGCCGACGTAGGTGACGCGCCCTCGGAGGGGGTGGAGCGCGAAGTTCGCGAGGAATCCGGCTACCTGGTGCGGGCGGTGAAGTTGCTGGCCGTGCTCGACCGCAACCGGCACCCTCACCCGCCCCATCCGCAACACATCTACAAGATGTTCTTCCTCTGCCAGCTTCTGGGCGGCGAGCCGACAGAGAGCATCGAGACGGCCGGCGTTGGCTTCTTCGCCGAGGACGAGCTGCCGCCGCTTTCACTCCCGCGGACCCTGCCCCAGCAGATCCACCGCTTCTTCGAGCACCGGCGCCACCCGGAGTGGCCCACCGACTTCGACTAGCCATGCGGGGACAGCGTTCCGGCCTGGCCGCCGTCCGCGAGGCGCTGCGCACCGGCCTTAGCCCCGCCGAAGGCCACTGACAGGGCGACTACATCCAGCCCTCCAGCGTCAAGCCGAGCAGGTTCGCAGGTATGGGGTGTGCCCGACAGAGCATCGGACCGTGCATGCAGCGCCAGCCGCCCCTTGCCATTCCGAGCCAGTTCACGGTGTGGCCGCGAACGAAGAGGGGGATCTCCCCTCAACATCGGGCAGATTCGTCGGCCACAGCGACTGTTCTAAGCGCTTGGGGGCCTCAGAATGACGCTGGGAGGCCATGGCGCCGGTTCTGGGGATTGTCACCAGCCCGGAAGGTCGCCGTTGTGGACAGAATCGCGCCATTCGCCTGATAACGGAGCCCCATGCTATGCTCCGCGACCGCCGACGGGTATAATCGAGCCCATGACCGCCCAACGTCCCACCACCTGGTTCCTGGCTACTGGCAAGCGCCGCCTCCGCGAGCTGCGACGCCTGCGCGAGATCGTGCGCGTGCTGGGGCGCAACGGCCTGGACGTGGTGGTGGAGCAACTCCAGCTGTGGGACTGGATCCCGCGGCGGCTACTGCTGCGCTCGGCCCGGCCGCGACCGGAAGTGCGTCGCATGTCCCTCCCGGAGCGAGTGCGGCACACCCTGGAAGAGCTGGGGCCCACCTACGTCAAGATTGGGCAACTCATGGCTGGTCGCGCCGACATCCTCCCGCCCGAGTATCTGGCCGAGTTGGCCCGTCTGTGGGACCATGCGCCCCCCGAGCCGGCTGACACCATCGTCGGCATCGTGGAGCGCGAACTGGACAAGCCCCTGGAGGAGGTCTTTAGCGAGTTCGATCGCCATCCCGTCGCTGCCGCCAGCCTAGCGCAGGTGCATCGCGCTCGTCTGCTGGACGGCCAGGAAGTGGCGGTCAAAGTGCAGCGCCCCGGGATCCGGGAGCAGGTGCAGGCCGATCTGGATATCCTGCGCGACCAAGCTTGGTTCCTGGAGGGACGGCTGACCCTCGCCCGGGAGCGGCGCCTGGGCCAGCTGGCGGACGAGCTAGCGTATGCCCTACTCAGCGAGCTCGACTTCGCTCTCGAGGGCCGCAACGCGGAGCGCCTGCGTCGCAATCTGGCCACGCTCAGCTTCGCTCGGGTGCCGCGCGTCTTCAGCGACCTTACCACGACCCATCTTCTGGTCACCGAGTACGTATGCGGTATTCGACTCACCGACCGCGATGCCCTGGCGTCCTCGGGCTACGACCTGCGCGCCGTGGCGATCATGGGCGTGCGCATGTACTTCCAGATGATCTTCGAGGACGGCTTCTACCACGCCGATCCCCACCAGGGGAACATCATGGTCGGCGAAGACCACGTGAGCCTGGTGGATTTCGGCACCGTCGGCTACCTGACGCCGGAGATGCGCGAGGACCTAGGTGCTCTACTGGCCGGTTTCGTGGCCGAAGATCCCCAGCGCATGGCCACGGTGATGCTCCGCATGGACGCGATGCACGAGTACGCTCGGGTGGAGGCGCTGGAACAGGGCTTGCGCCGCCTGTTGCTGCGCTTCCATGGCCTGGAGATGCGCGAACTGGCGGTGGGCGAGGTTCTCACCGACGTCTTCACCATCGCCCACGAGTACCGGGTCGACATCCCACCCGAACTGGCGCTGCTGGCCAAGACCCTGATACTCCTCGACGGCGTGGCCCGCCAACTGAGCCCCGGCTTCGTCATCGTCGAGGAACTGCGCCCCTACCTTATCGCCCTGGCCGGAAAACGATTTGACCCCAAGCAGTTCGCGCGAGAGAGTCTGGACTTTGCGGAGCAGACGCGCTACCTGGTGCAGACCTTGCCCGTGCGCGCCGACGTGCTCCTGGATCGGCTGGAGCGCGGCAAGCTGGTGGTTGGCTTTGATCTTCTGCAGCTGGACCAGCTGGCCCGACGCATCAACGACGTGGGCAACCGGCTGTCATTCGCGGCTGTGGTGGCGGCGCTGCTGCTTTCCTCGGCCGTGCTCTTGTCTGCCGGGCCGGACGTCGCCGTCTGGAAGGTGCCGGCACTGCATGTCGGCGTCCCAATCGGGGCGCTCACCTTCGTGGCGGCCGGCTTCTTCGGTTTCTGGCTGCTGATATCCATCGTGCGCTCTCACCGCTAAGCGTGTTCTGTTTCACGTGAAACGCCTAGAAGTGGCGATCCGGCGCTCGGACCAACGTTTCACGTGAAACCCCGCCCCGGAGACAAGATGCCCGAGATCTGCGACTACGAAGGAAGCGACTACCGCCAACGTTTTTGGAACCATTCCCGCCGCTACGAGGATCTGGCCGAGCGCCAGATCCTCAGACGCCTGCTCCCGCCGGCGGGAGAGGCCATCGCCGAGCTGGGGGCCGGGTTCGGTCGCCTCGCTGACCTCTATGCCGGCTACCAGCGCGTCTACCTGGTGGACTTCTCCCGCACGCTGCTGCGGCAGGCCCAGCAAGACCACGGCGGCGACGATCGCTTCACCTATGTGGCCGCCGACATCCGCCGTCTGCCCCTCGCGGACGCTGCCTTCGACGCTGTCGTCACAGTGCGGGTGCTGCACCACCTGCGCGACATCGGCCCCGCTCTGGCCGAGGCGCACCGCATCCTGCGTCCGGGCGCACCCTATCTGCTGGAGTTCGCCAACAAGCGCAACCTCAAGGCCATCGCCCGCTACCTGTTCCGCCGGCAGAATTGGAGCCCCTTCCATCGCGACCCAGTCGAGTTCGCTGAGCTCAACCTGGACTTCCACCCCCAGTACATGCGCGAGCGACTGGCCGCAGCCGGGCTGGACTTCCAGGAGTGGCACGCCCTCTCCCTATTCCGCCTGGCGGCGCTCAAGGAGCGCATATCCCCCGAGTTGCTGACCGCCGTCGAGGGAGCCCTCCGGCCCCTGGCCTCCCTCTACCCGCTCTCGCCTAGCGTCATGGTCGTTTCCCGGGCCCGGAAGCCCGAGTATGCCCCCGCCAACCACTTCCTTGCCTGTCCCGCCTGCCACGGGCCGCTGCATGAGGCACCGCAACAGGTCAGTTGCCCGGCATGCAATCGCCACTGGCCAGTCACCGAAGGGATACTGGACTTCAAAGACGGGGAGGAGGGGGAGGAAAGCTCGGCCTGAGCGGTCCGCTCACGCTCCCGGGGGCTGGCGCACTCCGGCAGGGAGGCTAGAGACCGCGCGAACCGGGACGGCGGCGCCGTTCTCGACGCACCAGGGGGCGAGTCTTTCAGCCGCGCGCCAGGGCGCCGAATTCCTCGACCGCTTCACGGTTTCCGGCGAGGGTCAGCACATCGCCGTGCTGCAGGCGCGTCGGTCCCCGCGGGATGACGAAGTCCCGGCCGCGCCTTATGGCCATCACCAGGGCCCCGCGGGGCAGGTTCAGTTGACGGAGCTCTCGGCCTACCAGGCTGTGATTGGTGAGCCGGACCTCGGCCACCTCGTGCGTGGAGTCTGGGCCCTCGCCCCGCACCACCAGGTCGAAGATGCTCGGTCTCTGGAGAAGAGTCTCCAATATCCAGAACGGGGAGAGATCATAGTCGATCACGCGCGCGCCACAGTCCTCGTAGCGGTGCGCGCTCGCATCATCCAGGGCCATGGCGAAGACCGATACCTCCGGCCAGTTGGAGCACACGGACTCCACGGCCTGGGTGTTTCGCTCCACATCCTCCAACATGGCCACTACGGCTCTGGCCTCCGGGACCCGCGCCTCTCGCTGCGCAGCCGCAGAAGTGGGGTCTGTGACGATCACTTCTAGCCCTCGCTTCCGTAGTTCCGCGGCTTCATCGTCACTGGCAGTCAGCACGACCACGTTTTCGCCCCGATCCAGAAGGCGCCTCGCGGTCTTGCGCGCCTCACGGCCGCTCCCGAGTACCACAATCCGGTCGACCTCGCTAGCGTCGCCGGGCACGAGGAGCGAGAAAAGCATGGGCGAGAGTGTGCAGGTCACCACCGCCACCAGCACGATGGCAGAGTCAGTTGCCGGCGTGATTGCGCCCCACTGCCGTCCGATCGCCGATACGGCAATGATCAGACTCAAGCGGGACGAGAGCAGGAAGCCGCCGCCAATGGCCCTGCGCCAGTCCACCGCCAGGAGGAACAGCAGCGACGGCACCAGCTTAACTAGATAGGCGCCGATCAGGAGTACCGGCACCAGGGCCAGAGCCTGGGGCGAGTTGATGAGGGACGTAAGGTCGAACTCGACTCCCACCATCACGAAGAATATCGGTATCAGGAAGCCGTATCCCAGTACTTCTAGGTCCTCATGAAGAGACCATCCTTCCTCGGGTCGCAGAAGCGACAGCAAGGCGCCCGCCAGGAATGCCCCCAGTATCACTTCGACTCCCAGATCCTGCGCCAGAGCGACGAACAGCAACGCCAAGGCGAACGCACCACGCACGCCGAGATGCCCAGCTGCCTCAGAGATGACGCCCAACAGCGGCCCCTGCCTGGACACACGCCTGCGGGTGATGAGAACGTAGGCCACGAGTAGAAGCCCGGCGATGACCAGGAAGCTGAGTATGCCCCGGCTCAGGCCAGATGCCTGCACTATGGCATATACGCTCACCAAGACCACGGTAGCGAAATCCGCCACCAAGGCGCCGACCAGCAGTACCTGGCCGTACGGTCGGGAACTCATGCCCTTCTCTCTCAACACAGGAAGGACGACGCCCAGAGAGGTGGTACCAAGAACGAGAGCCATGATCCACGGGCTTCTCGCCATACCCCAAGACACGAGCAGCACCGCGAGCCCCAGGGAAAGCAGCATGGTGAGAAGGAAAGAGCCGCTTCCCAGCACCAGCGGGCTCGAGACGCGTCTACCACGTCCTGAGCCGCCGCCGGTCAGAAGGCGGAAGTCCAACTCCAGGCCGGCGAGGAACATCAGAAACACGAAGCCGAGGTCGGAGAAGATGCTCAGATAGGTGTCTTGGGGGATGAGGTTCAGGCCACTGCGGCCGATGAGAATCCCGGCGACTATCTCGCCCACCACCGCCGGCACCGACAGCCGCTGCTGCCGCGATAGGAGCAGAGGCACCACGAAGGCAAGCGCAAGCACGATCAGCAAGGGGTAGAACGAAACATGCTCCAAGACGCTACTCTCCCGCTAGATAACGACTGCGGCTGCGCCGGACGGGCCTAACCGACTGCCACGGCACCCCATGCCCGCATTCTAGGTGCGGCTATGTCGTGCCACAAACCGCGGCTGCCAACCGCTGCCAGCCTGTCTAGTGGTAGCGTCGTGATACACCCAGGACCGAGCGGGCGCAGCGTCCCTGCAAGCGAAGCGCTCTGTCGCCTGGAGAGGCGGGGAATGCCCGATGGGGGCGCGTCCGGAGACGATTGTGGTCCCGGACAGTAGGGGTAAAGCATCACACGCGCTATCGGTATGTGCGGTCGGGCAACCGAACCTCGCTGCGGGAAGCACCCTCGGCCTCCACTACTGGCAGGGAAACACCTGGCATCGCGAGCCGAGCAGCCGCGCGAACATGACGACGAACGCGGTCACTCCCAAACCCGTCACTCCTGTCCGCCTGGGGGCTCTTCTCGGAGGTACACCTGCTCTGTCTGGCCCTCACCTCGCGCAGCAGCTTGGCCGCAGGGCTCGCGGGCGCACGAGTGCTGCCCGTCTAGACAACGAAGGGGGCCCTTGTCGGGCCCCCGAGCGAGTTAGCAGAACCGCGATTGGCTCTAGGCCAGCGCCATCTGGGTGTGGTAGAGGCGGCTGTAGAGCCCGTCCTTGGCCAGCAGCTCCTGGTGCGAGCCCATTTCCACGATGCGCCCGTTCTCCAGGGCGATAATGCGGTCCACCTCGCGCACCGTGGCCAAGCGGTGGGCGATGATGATGGAGGTCCGTCCCGTCATCAGTTCCTGCAGCGCCTCCTGGATCAGGCGTTCCGTCTGCGTGTCCACGCTGGAGGTGGCCTCGTCGAGGACGATGAGGGCCGGTCTAGTCAACATAACGCGGGCCAGGCAAACCAACTGCCGCTGCCCCAGGGAGAGGTTGACAGCGCCCTCCTGGACCCAGGTCTGGTACCCGTCGGGTAGGGCCTCGATGAAATTGGCCGCTCTCGCCATCTCTGCCGCCTGCCGCACCTCTTCGTCGCTGGCATTCAAGTTCCCGTAGCGGATGTTGTCGGCGATACTGGCGGCAAACAGGAAAGGCTCCTGCGGTACCACACCCAACTGCCGTCTCAGGGAGCTGAGCTTCAGCGCGCGCACGTCGTGCCCATCCACCGTGATGGCGCCTTCCTGCAGGTCGTAGTGCCGCGCCAGCAGCTTGGCGATGGTGGACTTGCCCGCGCCCGTAGGACCGACGATGGCCACTTTCTCGCCGGGCGCGATCCTCAGGTTGAGGCCGTCCAGGACGAGATCGTCCGCGTCGTAGGCGAAGGTGGCGTCGTGGAACTCAACCTCGCCGTGGAGGGTCTCCAGCTCAATGGCGTCCGGCGCGTCCTTGATGGCGGGCTCGGTGTCCAGCAGGCGCAGGATGCGCTCGCCGCCGGCAGCCGCCGACTGCACCGTGGTGAAGAGCTGGCTCAGCTCTTGGATGGGCTGGAAGAAACGGGTGACGTAGGTGAGGAAGGCCACAATGGTGCCCACCGATACCAGTCCCGCGGCCGACCAAAGGCCACCGAACCACAGCACCACCAGCGACGCTGCCGCGGCGAGCAGGTCCACGCCCGGCCGGAAAGCGAACGCCAGGGCGATGGCGGCCACGTTGGCGTCCCGATTCTCGCGGTTGGTCGTCTCGAACTGCTTCAGAGCCCGGTCTTCCTCGGCAAAGGCCTTGATCACCCGCACCGTGGAGAGGTCTTCGGCCAGCCGACCGATCATCACCCCGATCTTCTGGCGCGTGAGCCGGTAGATGCGAGCGGCCCGGTGGGAGAACCACCAGGTTAGCAGCACCATGAGAGGCAGAACGGAGAACGAGAGCAGCGCCAGCCGCACGTTCATGGCCAGCATGATGCCCACGATTCCCACCAGCATCAGGCTATCGCCAATGAGGGTGACGATGCCGCTGGCAAGCAGCTCGTTGATCACGGCCACATCGTTAACGACGTAGGAGATCAGTCTCCCTGCATCTTCACGATCGTAGAACGAGAACGGTAGGCGCTGCATGTGCTCGAACAGGTGGCTGCGCATGTCCCGCAACACCGCCTGGCCCATGCGGCCGACGAGCAGTTCTTGGCGGGCGGAGGCGAAGGCTCCCACCATGTACGTCGCCAGCAGGGCGGCGCAGACCAGGTCGAGCCCGCGCAGGTTACCACCGTGGATGTGGTCGTCGATGGCAGAGCGGACCAGATAGGGTCCGACCAACTGGGCAGCGGAAGTCACCGCCATCAGAGCCAGGGCGCCCAGCAGGGCCCTCCGGTAGGGCCGGACGAAGTCGAACAGGCGTACCAGCACCCGCCAGTTAAGCCCCGAGGCCTCCTCGGTGGTGCCGTAGGCGCGCAGCATGCCCTGGGGACCGCCGCGCATGCCGGCGCTCATGAAGCCCAAGCCGCACCTCCGACCCTGTCCGCTCGCTCGGGCAGCAACTGGCTGTGGTAAATGTCGGCATATAGCCCAGAGCGGGCCATCAACTCCTCATGGCTCCCCATATCCGATAGTCGTCCCTTGTCCAGTAGTATGATCATGTCCGCTCGGCGCGCAGTAGAGACACGCTGGGCGATGATGAAGCTAGTACGGCCGGGCAGCAGCCGCCAGAGCGCCTCCTGAATCACCAGTTCTGTCTCCGAGTCCACGCTCGAGGTGGCATCGTCGAGGATCAGGATGCGCGGGTCCTTGAGAATGGCGCGGGCGATGGCGATGCGTTGGCGCTGCCCGCCGGAAAGTGTCACCCCTTTCTCACCCACCATGGTGTCGTAGCCCTCCGGCAGTTCACTGATGAAACCGTGCGCGGCCGCGGAGCGGGCCGCCGCCTCGATCTCCTCCTGCGTCGCGTCGGACTTGCCGAAGGCAATGTTCTCCCGGATGGTGCCGGCAAAAAGCATGGTCTCCTGCAGCACCAGGCCGACCTGGCGCCGCAAAGACTCCACCGTCACCTGGCGGATGTCCTTGACCGAACCTTCCGGCGAGAACAGTTCCACGGACGCGCCGGCGGCATAGCTGCCGGAGCCGAACCACACCACCACCGCGAAGACGACGCAAAGGATGCTCCTCATCATACTCTTATCCTCCCCTGGGACCTCGAAAGAACGACAGACGACCGTTCCTCACCCCAGCTCTTTCCCTGTGCTGGACATGCTCAGTGTGCAGTGTTTTATGCCCTTGATCGCCCTTAACATGTCCGATAGGCGGCGGACCTCATCGGGCTTCCCCCTGACGGCGACTATCTCCAGGCAATTGTTGTGATCGAGGTGGACGTGCTGTGTGGATATGATGCTGCGTTGATAATCGTGCTGAAGGTCCGTCACCTTGTTCAGGAGTTCCCGGTGATGATGGTCGTAGATCAGCGTTATCGCCCCGGCGACCTCTTCTCCGACCTCCCATTCCCTTGCTATGAGCTCCTGCCGTATCAGGTCCCGGAACGCCTCGGACCGGTTGGAGTAGCTCTTCTCCCTGATAAGCTCATCGAACCTCTTAAGCAGATCCCCATCGAGGGAAACTCCGAATCGCACTAACCCGGACATGGTCACCTCCGTGTGGCACGTTAAAAATGAAGCGTAGCACAAGGCGAATTGCCTGTCAATTGATTCGCCTCCATTTATCCTTTGAGAAAAGCGCGCAACCTCCGTATAATGTTCTCATGGGAAAGGTATATCTCGTGGGCGCAGGCCCCGGCGACATGAAGCTCATTACAATCAAAGGTCTCGAACTCATCCGGCAGGCCGATGTCATCATCTATGATAACCTGGTGAACAAGGGCCTCCTCGAGTACGCTCACGCCGGCGCGGAGATCATCTACGCGGGCAAGAAGGCCTCCCGGCACGAGCTTCCGCAGAAAGAGATCAATGCCCTTCTTGCAGAGAAAGCGCGTCAGAACCAGGTGGTCGTTCGTTTGAAGGGCGGCGACCCCATTATCTTCGGTCGGGGAGGCGAGGAAGCGGAGCACCTTGCCGCAATCGGTATTCCCTTCGAGATCGTCCCTGGCGTCACCTCGGCGATCTCCGTCCCCGCCTATGCCGGCATACCACTCACGCACCGCGATCACGCGTCCACCGTCGTCTTCATAACGGGCCACGAGGACGAGAACAAATCGGCATCATCCATCAACTGGCACGAACTGGCAATGGGAGCGGATACGCTTGTCTTCCTCATGGGCATGAAAAATCTCGGTGTCATTGCGAAGAGACTTATCTTTGAAGGCAAGGACCCGGCCACTCCGGCCTGTGTCATCCAGTCGGGGACCCTGCCGGCTCAGAGGGTCGTCACAGGAACGCTTGCCACCATCGCCGACGAGGTGCGCAGGATGCGGCTCACTCCACCGGGGATCATCGTGGTCGGCGATGTCATCCGTCTGAGGGATAAACTGAACTGGTTCGAGCGGAAACCTCTCTTCGGAAAAAGAGTTGCGGTAACGCGCTCGGCACACCAGTCCCGCAGATTCGGAGAGATCCTCGCGGACCGGGGCGCCGAGCCCGTCTATCTGCCGACCATCGATATCGAGCCCATCGTCCCCAATTCCCGGCTGCGCTCCGCCATAGACAGGATATCCTCCTACGACGCCATCATCTTCACGAGCGTCAACGGGGCCTCCATATTCTTCGCGCACCTCAGGGGATCGGGAAGGGACGCCCGGGCCTTGAGCGGCCTCACCGTCATCGCCATTGGCGGAGCAACGGCCGCGCATCTTGCCGTGTAC
>ENA-UOUL01000307-UOUL01000307.1-bioreactor-metagenome-genome-assembly--contig:-NODE-307-length-85497-cov-56.861543_pt1 | contig 85497 bp, 75 predicted proteins | sample MGYA00249838_ERZ747220 | MGnify/ENA primary metagenome ERZ747220 (study PRJEB28778, sample SAMN05720191) | bioreactor metagenome | isolation source: Anaerobic biogas reactor | place: USA:Washington... | reverse complement strand
CTATCTCCAACGGTTAGCGGGATTATCGATCAGGAAAATAAGACTATTAGGGTGCTAGTGCCTGATGGAACTGACATCAATAATTTGGTACCCACTATAACCTTCTCTGGGCAAACTATAACTCCAGATACAGAAGAAGCCCAAGATTTTAGCGATCAAGTATCATATACCGTAACAGCTGAAGACCAAAGTCAGCAAACCTATACAGTAACGGTGATAATCAAAGAAAAAGACCCCTTTATTGTATCTGTTAACGGGGTAGATAGTATTACGGTAACTTACGGAGCAAGTTCAGCCGAGGTCATGGCAGCCTTACCAGAAACAACTGCCATAACCGATAGTAATGGCGACACACACCTAGTGAATATTACCTGGGATTTGAGTAATTACAATTGTTATCAAACAGGAGCATATTTGATAGAGGGCACCTTTTTGCTACCCACCGAAGTTCAACAAGCTGATACCCCTATTGATCTCCAAGTATTTACCATCGTGCGAGTCGAGCCGCAGCCAGTTACTCCTCCCACACAGTACACACCGCCGTCTGGCAGGTCTTCTGGACAGTACGGTAGTGCTTCGGAGGCTAAGGATCCAAATGCAACTCCAAATTCAGTGATGTCGGTGCAAATGCTTACGATTATAAAGCCGTGGATACAGCTAAGCAGTTGGATAATGCTTCAGGCACCAGTCATGATCGGATTATGGCTCTAAAAGATAGTTCTGATCCGATTCAACAGACTAACCCCCCAAAAAATTATGGACTCCCTGAAATGCTCTTCCACAACTACCGATAATGAACATTATGTAAACTAGCATGAAAGTCTGTTACTAACCTGTTTACTGCCGAGGCTAGTTTACAAAATGTTCATTTCCTGTTGTGAGTCCAATTTAGGGAAAACTTGAGGGTAAGAATAATTAACTTATCGCTTGGCTATTTAGTTGGTCAAATTAGACGTATCACTCTTGATGGATTGACTTTACTTCTTACTAAATATAAACACAATTCACTCCCCCCGCTGAGTGACCTAGTATTTTGCCGTTTAAGGGGGTTGTAAAAACAATGTCAGGGATAGTTATCCAAAAACCACAAAATGCGCTTATAACGTAAATTATTAACCGAATAATACCTGCAACATTTGGCGGGCGACCTGCTAATCCCCTCCCCTTCCCTAAAAGGGAAAATATAGAAGAATATTGTTGTATTAAGGATCGAAAAACGCCTTAGGTAAGGCGTAATTTCTAAGTATGGCGGGTTTGTGTAGTCTACTTATAGACTAGGGTTATTCTGGGAACCTTACTAACAGACCAGTTGTCTTTTCTGAATACCGTCGTAGGAATGGCTTGTTGGGAGAAAAATGGAATTTGGTCAGTAAAAAAACCAATATCTAAAGGTGGGTTCTCTTCCGCAAGTCCAATAGCATATACTGTATAGGCGTTTCTAGGTTTTACTTTTATTGTTCCTGAAGCTAGAACGGTGCCATCGGACGAACGCAATTGCAGCATATATGATCCAGGTTCAATCACTTCGAATTCTGTTACTTGGGTGTAACCCACATTACTAAATAGGGTGGCCCCACCCTCTATGCCAAGATCTGTATTGGGTGCAGTGGGAGACAAGTTGGTAAAACGGATAAGAGCATCGTCATTATCCCTGGGTGCTACGCTTAACAATATGGGCAGTAAACTGATATCTGGCAAAGTCCCTATTATAGGTACAGTGATCGCTTCACTGGGAGGGATGTTTAGCTCTGTATCAAGCAGAGGAGTGGTGTTTTCACCAGCTGGTAATACCTTAATATGGATATTGCCTGGACCTACCACCAAATATTCGCTGGTTTCATTGTAAGCCAAGTCTTTTATCACGAGATTACCATCGGTGTATATGTCTATCGCCTGGGTTCCCGGAGATGCATGTAAGAATCGCAAAAATGAATTAATGGTCGGCACTCTAAATCACACCTTATCGATAGTTTGGTACAGTGTATTCACTATATGTGCAAAAGGTTCCTATTTACGTTATAATAATATGATAGATATTTTAAGCAGAAGAAGTTTTAATGCTACATTTATTGCATGATTGCCAACCATCTATACGCTCAAACCCGCTTACCTAAGAAAATTTCTTGGCACAATTATATTTATCATGGGTATTTGCGAGGCACAGCACTCCGAATAGCCGTATTGACATATAAAAATATTTAAACCCGGAGGAAATATCATGTACAAAATCAATGATTATGTTGTGTATGGTTTGACTGGTGTATGTCAGATTACCGATATTCAGAAAGATAGCATAGATGATGAAGAAAAGGAATACTATGTCCTGACCCCCGTTTTCAGCGAGAACATGACCATAAAGACTCCGGTAGATAATGTTAACGCCAAAATGAGAAAAGTTATCACCAAAAAGGAAGCTTTGTCATTAATAGCCGCCATGCCGGATCAAGAAACGGCCTGGATAACGGATAACCGTGAAAGAAGTGAAGCTTTTAAGACCGCCCTTAAGACCGGAAAAAGTGAAGAGTTGGTAAAATTGGTCAAAACCATATACTTGGAAAAAGAAGAAATGGCAACTATCGGGAAAAAATTATCCAAAAGTGATGAAGAAGTTTTGAAAGCCGCCGAAAAACAACTTAACGAGGAAATAGCCATTGCTTTGGAAATCCCCCTCGATAAAGTGACGGAATACATTATTAACCATGTGCCACATGGTTAATATGCATCACCATAAATGTATGAGCCAGCAAGGTTATCATGCCCACGCATAAACCCTTACTAATTTGCATTGACAGTTCGTCTCATCTTTATCCAATCATCATGTTATAAGGAATAATATCCTCCATCCGTATACATCTGCACTTAATTTATGACTGATTCGAATGCATGGTATAATTAAGGAAATTTAATAAGGAAAGAAGATATAAATGAACAACAGTTTTAGCATTTTAGGTATTTCGGAACCTATTTTAACAGCGTTAGAGAAAATGGGATTTGAATCCCCCACCGAAGTTCAGAAAAAGGCTATTCCCCACGTACTTCAACAAAAAGATGTCATCGTAGTGTCCAAAACTGGTACTGGTAAAACTGCTGTTTTTGGCGTACCCATGCTGCAATTGATCGATCCTGATGCCAAGCGACCCGAAGGTTTGATCCTCACCCCAACACGGGAATTGGCTGTTCAGGTAGATAGCGATATAAAAAGGATGTCTAGCCATTTACCTCATAAAACTACTGCAATTTATGGTCAGCATGATATGAACAAAGAAATTCAGGAGCTAACTCGGGGGGTATCCATTGTTACAGGAACTCCCGGTCGAGTCTATGATCATATCCGACAGGGTAATCTGATAACCAAACAGGTGCGGTTTTTGGTACTGGATGAAGCTGATCGCATGTTGGACATGGGCTTTATAGATCAGGTAGAACAAATCGTTCGAACTGTACCCAGAGATAGAGTAACTCTGTTATTTTCAGCTACCATGCCTGATGAAATAAGAAGAATCTGCCGCAAACACATGAAAAATCCGGTTACCATCGAATTTCAATCCCAAGCAAAAACAGTAGAGGCCATTCAGCAGGTATACTATCGTGTTAATGAGAATGAAAAAAACATGCAGTTGAATCGACTCCTGCTGAAGGAACAACCGGAGAGCTGTTTGATATTTTGTAACACACGCATTGCTGTCGAAAGAGTACAGAGGTTTTTGTGGCGCAAAGGTTACCTTTGCTATGCCTTACACGGAGATATTCCCCAGAATAAACGAACCATTACTTTACGTAGGTTCAAGCGAGGCGAATTTCATATCATGATAGCCACTGACGTGGCTGCTCGGGGTATTCACATTGATGAATTATCATTAGTAATAAACTATGATGTTCCTTTAGAAAAAGACGGCTATGTCCATAGAATTGGCCGTACTGGCAGAGCTGGTAACCAGGGGCGGGCCATTACTCTGGTGACCAGTGATGACATCATGGATCTTTATGAAATTGAAGAGCATATTGGTACTATGATTCCCGAAGGTGAACTGCCCTCTGAAGCAGAGTTTAATCAATATAGAGCTAAAGCTACAGAATGGATAGAGAGAAATTCTCTTAAAGAACAGGCATCTAACAGCACCCCTAAGCAAGGATCAAAACAAAAGACCAATAAATCCTCTGACAGGTATCTCCAGTCTGGTAGAAGATCTAAGGATTCGTCTAAGGAGACTTACAACAAATCCAAGACAGGGGCTGGCCAAACAAATAGAAGGCCGTATGCTGCACCCGTTGAAAAAGATCTACGATCTAACTCCCCTTCCCCTTTAACCTCGGCCAACCTGGAAACAGTTCCAAGCAGCAGTGACCCAATTAGTACGAACGCGGACAACAAGACACCGGCTGCCACCAAGAAGAAATCGTGGCTCAAACAGTTGTGGCAAAATATTATCAAGGATCAGGCCAAGGCTTAACTATGGGGTGTGTTTTTCTCCATTCCGGTAAAGGAACCCAAAGGGATCCCTGGTTTGCTGGTTGTGTGTTCTCTTTTCTGTCTAAACTTCTTTGTCATTCAGCCGCCTCTGATAATAGATAAAAACCGGCAATGGAATAATGATCCATCCTAAACTTTTGATTAGGCTGTTTTTAGCGCGATTCATCTGTCGGTCGTATTCTGCTGCTACCATTGCATCATAGCGTACTTTGATGTCAGCTTCAGTAAGTTTTGCCTTGTCGTTAGTGCCCAGTTCGGTTTTGTCAATTCCCCATTGGCGGTATTCTTCGAAGCTCTGATGATATGGGGCGGGGGCAACTATGTCTGCAACTGCCATGAATGCAGCCACACTGCCCCCAATGGTCATCATTAAGGTCGCAAATAGTACCAGATAAATGTAAACGTTTTTTAACACAGGCTCTCCTCCCTCAGTTGTACTTACCTTAATAACAGACGTGATCACAATGACTATGAGGGCTAATACGACCACCAGAATAATAGGTACTATGAGTGATACTGCCATTATTCACCTCTCTATATTAGTCGAATTCAATGGTTCAATCTGGAATACGCATTCTATCACCGTACCTTTCTATATGAAAAGACAAAAAACCTCCCCGGTCTTTACTTCTTTACTCCGGGGAGGTTTGGTATTTAGTCCGTTTCAATATTATTGATGCAATACTAAGTATAAGATTATGATTGGCGCTGATAAACCACAGAATTACCGCCATTGGGAGATGATTGTTTTAGGCACTGAGAGTGAAAATAGCGTTCTTCAAACGTTACATAGTCGCTTTTGCCAATAGGTTCTTGACAGATTTTACATTGAGATCTAGCTATCCTTCTTTGTGTTTCGTATTTAATCTGCTTCTGATACCTGGTCATATACCCACCCCCTCCTCATCTCTTCAGAGTCCTCGACCGCCGTTCAACTATCCATACCGAAAAGAAAAAACCCAGACAATATGCCACGATCAGTTTTCTTGTATACATTATACAACAACCTCTCAGCAGCTACCAATAGCGGTTTGAAACGAAAAGAGACTGTTATTCAGGGAAATGATAGCAAAGATGGGATAAGTGATAATCTCAGCAAGGCAATGGCAATTGGTCGGCTTATTGGCCTCTACAAAGTTTTCTAAACTGACAAGTGCCATCATTCACCATTATGATATGAATCCCTTGTTAAAATCGAATAAATACTAGAAGAAAAACCTACTTAAACGGAGTAACTGGAATATCTAACAGACACTGCCTGGCGCTGAGCATTTGCAACGGAATTGAGCAGCAGTTCAATTTATTCCTCTCCATCCGCCGAATAGTAAACTAATGTTTGCGTTATCAACTTAATTCTACATTAATCGTCCTTGCCAACATCACCTTAAGGCCATAGATATTCACATAAGCTTCATAACTAAGCATGTGCTTATAACAAATATTCAACATCTGTTTTGCTATTGGATAGGATTTTTTATTCTAAAAGCGCCTTTAACGGTAAGTTTAATTCCCCTTATGAAGCTATACGATTAAAGTAATTCCTTACCAAACTAGAATTGTATACAGTACTTTTCCGTAACGTGGACTTGATTTGAGCTTGAACCTTGTTTACTCTAGAGGGTGTAATCACTCGATCATTTGGAGGATATATGAATAAAAAAATCAGAATAGCTATAATCGGTTATGGTAATATTGGCCGCTGTGCTGCAGAAGCAGTCCACATGGCTGAGGACATGGAGTTGGTAGGGTTAGTGGATCCGATAGCATCCTTAAATTCATCCCCAGAAGCAGCTGGGATCCCCCTCATGGCCACTATTGATGACCTACCAGAGGCTCAGGTTGCTTTATTATGTACACCTTCTCGTGTTATGCCTGATTATGCTAGAAAGCTATTGGCTCAGGGTATTAATACTGTAGATTGTTATGACATTCATCATGACCTAGCGGATCTGCGCTTAGAGCTGGCAGAAATTGCTCAGACGCATAAGACTGTGGCGATAGTTTCTGCAGGCTGGGATCCGGGAACTGATTCCATAATACGGTGTCTATTTCAATTCATGGCCCCTCATGGCTTAACTTATACTAATTTTGGCCCTGGAATGAGTATGGGCCACTCCGTAGCCGTAAAGTCAATAAAAGGCGTTGAAAATGCTTTATCCATGACCATTCCTCTCGGTGCTGGTGTACACCGACGTATGGTTTATGTTCAGTTGACACCAGAAGCAGAATTCGCCTATGTAGAGAGAGTTATCAAAAAGGATCCATATTTTAGAGAAGATGACACCTATGTCAAGCAGGTAGCTGATGTTAACCAGTTGATAGATATGGGACATGGTGTGCACATGATACGCAAAGGAGTTTCCGGCTCGACCCACAATCAAATAATGGAATTCAAGATGAGTATCAATAACCCGGCCTTAACAGCTCAAATTATGGTGGCCTCCGCCCGAGCCAGCATGAAACAGCAGCCTGGTGCTTATACTCTTATACAAATACCGGTCATAGATTTCTTACATGGCGATCTGGATGATATTATTCGTCAATATGTTTAAAAGAGGTAGCTGCTAACAACCAGCAACCACAACATAATTGACTTCGAATACTTTGTGCATTGAATGCAAACCAATTAAAGTCTGCACTTTCTAATTCCCGCACAAGCCCAACCTGTCCTTGGGCGGGCACCTTGCTGCCATGCAAGAATTGTACTGAAGATACGTAGTACCGTATAACCAAGGTTGAGGGAGGGAGACGGAGAAATGAGTTCAAAAAGGCAAACAGTTTTCATTTTCTTTATCATTTTGGCATTATCTTTTGTAGTTAGCGGTTGTGGTGGCTCTTCCTATTCGGAAGATATGTCAGTGCAAACCGGCCAAAGCATTGCGGATATGCCTGAACTTGAAAACCATTTCGAGGAGGTATCTAGCGACGGTGAAGAAGTAACTATGGGAAGAAAACTAGTTTATAATCTGGATTATACCCTGCTAGTACCTGATCCCAACAGAACAGTAAATGAAATTATGGGACAAACCAATAAATTTGGGGGATATATGGTGGAAAGCCGCCTATCCTCCGACAATGGTGAATCATCTCATGCTCGTCTGGTAGTAAAAATACCTCAGAATAATATGGAACAAATGTCCGCTTATCTTGAAACTCTAGGCACAGTAAAACATCAGACTATGTACACTGACGATGTAACCATGGAATACTACGATACTGAAGCCCGGCTTAAAGTCCTGCAAAAGGAAGAAGAACGCATGTTATCATTCATGGATGATGAGGCTGCCACTATCCAGGATTTGCTAGCTATAGAACGGGAAGTTGCTCAGGTACGTGAAAAACGCGAATCGCTACAAGCTCGCATGAATGTATTAACCAATCAGGTGAACTACTCCCAATTCAATATCGGCTTGCAGACATCATACAATGAACTAAGTACTCCCCAAGGAACGCTATCCAAAGCTAAAAATGCGCTAGTCCAGAGTCTAAATTCAATGTTGCAGTTGTTTAATTGGTTACTAATTGCCCTTTTTGCTATCCTGCCTTATCTGCTGCTGCTGGTATTGGCATATCTTCTTTTCCGCACTATTAAGAAAAAAAGAACCGCCAAGAAAGAATAGCCGGAAATGAAACAAGACGCGTTAAGTTTTTCAACTGACGCGTCTTGTTGTTGGTGGTGTGTTTTATCTATCTTTTCGTAAAATAATAAATATCATTATCGCAGTGAATCTGCAAAATACCTATTTGGAAAAGATGATATAGGTGCGACATAGCTTCTCCCACCGCAAAAAGTTTTTGACCCCAGGGGAAATCTCGCCAATCCTTAAAGGTGAGATCCCATTTCATCTGCTGGGCTACCTCAACACCGTTCAAGCTTTGGTTGCCCAAGATGTCCAGGACATTTGCCAGACGTGCTTTATGATGATCCTTTAATTCTTGGATCCTTCCTCGGCAATCATTCAATAAATAGCGATGACCAGGTAAAACCAGATCAACATCCAAGGAAGCAATGCGGTCAAGACTCCTTAGATAGTCGCCCAGAACATCCTCTCCTAGTTGCCATAGGGTAATATTGGGTGTAATCTTTCCCAGTATATGATCGCCCGAGAGCAAGAGCTTTTTATCCTGATCATACAAGCAGATATGGCCGGGTGTGTGACCTTTGGTTTCCACGCACTGAAAATTGTAATTGCCTACCTTTATTTCATCGCCATCTTGTACATAAGTGAAACCATCAAAAATATCCGGTGCATAACGGTAACCTGGATGGCGTTCAATGGTATTTTCTATGCCATCAGCTATTAAACCACTGCCGACCAGAAACCCACTGAATATCAACCAATGAGAACTCTCCTGTCCTCCCCCGACCACGTAGCCATCCGGTTCACTCATCCAAACGGTAGTCTCCGGTTTCACCAGAAAACTGAGTAATCCGGCATGATCAGAGTGCAAGTGGGTGATGAACAGGTCAGTGTTTTCCATTGTGGCGTCTAACTCTTTTAAGGCACTGATCATCGCACTGCGGGACTCTTCACAATTAAAGCCGGTATCAACCAATAAATTTCTTTCATTACCGCGAATGAAATAAGAATTGGTAGCCTTCAAAGGATTTCTCGGTAACGGAATCTGAATTTTGAAAATGTTAGGTAATACTTGTTCAATCATAACTATTCTCCTTGCTTAAAATATTACTACAGCTAGGCATATTTACTGTTAGCGGCCCTTAAAATTAGCTTCGCGACGTTCTACAAATGCCTGTACTCCTTCTGCAGCATCTTCACTTTTCATGATGGGGGCGATATCCGGCATTAATCTGGCTATGGACGCTCGGGCTCCATCAACCCTGGAGATTCTAGCCGAACGTAATGCTGCCTGGACACCTAAGGGAGCCTGTTTGGATATCCGGGTAGCGATTTCCAAAGCCCGCTCGAACTGCTTACCGGGTTCAGTCACCTCCTGTACCAGTCCTAGGCGGTAGGCTTCCGCCGCAGTAATTTCATCACCGGTTAACAGATAGCGCATAGCGTTGCCCCAGCCCAATTCTTCATACATACGCACCGTAGCTCCTCCGACGGGATATATACCCCTTTTAACTTCAATCTGTCCTAAACGGAGATCGGATGCAGCTATTCGGACGTCCGTACATAAGAGCATCTCAAAACCAATAGTATAGCAAATCCCCTGAACAGCCATAACCAAAGGTTTACTTAAACGACGATCCTCATCCAGACCAAAAATGTCGATCATTCCCTCGGGAAGATCAGGCATCTTTCCCTCGGCAAAAACGCCAGCCCATTGTACCAGATCCAATCCGGCGGTAAAATGATCGCCATGAGCAAATAACAAACCGCAACGGAGGTCGGGATCCTGATCTAGCTGTCCGTAAGCCAGCGCCAACTCCTTATACATTTCCAAACTCAATGCATTTCTTTTTTCTGGTCGGTTCATGCCAATAAGTAAAACATGTCCTTGCTTCTCCACAGTCACAGAATTTGTACTCATAGATTTCCCTCCTATTCTCTTCATATCTCCCCCCGGGTTGAATGGCTAATCATCTTGTTTAGGCTTCATGCGGCATAATTTTTTCTGTAATTCTTTCTTCTTGTCCCGATGTGCCCCAGCTCCACTCCTGAGAAAGAGTTCTTTGCCGATGCGAACCGTTTTATAAATAGGTTTGTTTTTGGGTTGCTTTTTCAAGTTACTAGCACCTACCCTTTATTGTATTAAGCATACCATATTAATAGGAGTTAGTTTACGTAGTTACGTGCAAATCTGGCTGACGTTTCAGCGTAAGATCGGGTTATCATAAACAGGAACACTTACAAAGCAATATTCCCCTCCCCATTGGCCCGGGTAGTGGTTACAATAATAGAGAAGGCTATTATTTCGCACAATATTTATAGCAGTAATCATTTCTAAAAGGAGGAAGAAACGTGGCAGGTAATGTAAAGGTAATGATTGCACCCGGTCGGTATGTACAAGGACAAGGAGCTATTTGGGAAATTGGTCGTCATGTGAAAAAACTAGGTAAGAATGCTCTTGTGATTGGCGGACCTACTGGTTTGGGGGTTACTCGTGCCGGACGTCAGAGTAGCTTTGAGGAACATGGCATAAGTGAGCATGAGGAGATATTCGGCGGGGAATGCAGTTATGCGGAGATCGAACGTTTAACTGCTCTGGCCATAGAAAAGCAATGTGATGTAATAGTTGCCAGTGGTGGAGGCAAAGCCATTGATACTGCTAAAGCAGTAGCGGCAGGAGCTCGTGCAGCCACAGTTATTATTCCAACCATAGCTTCCAGTGACGCACCTTGCAGTGCTATGTCGGTTATATATAAGGAAGATGGAACTATCGAGAAGTTCTTTATCCCACCTAGAAATCCTGATTTGGTTTTAGTAGACACTGAAGTAATTGCCCGGTCACCTGTGAGAATGCTGGTTGCGGGTATGGGTGATGCATTGGCCACCTGGTTGGAAGCTGATGCGGCGATACGATCGGGAGCCCGTAACCCGGCACGTGGGCAAAGCACCTTTGCTGCTGAGACTTTGGCCCGGCTGTGCTTTGATATTCTGATGGAATACGGCTTGCAGGCAAAAATAGCCAATCAACGACAGGCAGTTACCCCAGCTCTGGAAAGAGTGGTTGAAGCCAATATTTTGCTAAGTGGTATAGGGTTTGAAAGTGGAGGTGTAGCAGCCGCTCACTCCCTACAGGACGGTCTTAATATGTTGGAGGAATGCCATGGTTTTTATCACGGTGAAAAAATCGGGTTTTTGACTTTGGTACAGATGGTTTTAGAGGGTCGCCCCAAGAATCTCATGCAAAAGGTCTTTGAATTTAATCATCGGGTAGGTTTACCGCTCACCCTGGCTGATCTCTCTATTGAAAACATTGGCGAGAAACGCCTCCGTGAAGCAGTGGCGGTTTCATGTAAACCCAAGGCAATAATTTTCAACCATGCTTTTCCGATCACCGAAGACTTAGTATACGATGCGATTTTAACTACTGACGAGATGGGAAAACGTCTTAAATCGGGACAGGCCATTGTCTAATTAAATGCGGATAAACTGTGAACTTATGGATCAAGCTGCCAGGAATAATGATTCGTTAGTAGAATATTACCTATTATAATATTCTAAAGAGGAGTGAATGGCATGCCGAGTTTTGAATACTACAATCTGGAGGTCAAGGGTGCTATTGCCTACGTTACCCTGAATCGTCCGGATCGCTTAAACACTATGGGATTGGGTCCCTGGAAAGAGATGCAGTTAGTACAGGATGAGATTGAGAGCAACCGCGACATAAGAGTAGTAATTATTAAGGCCGATGGTGAGCATTTTAGCGCCGGAATCGATCTTCACGATCTGGAAGAGGTAAATTCTCATTGGGTAGCCGATAACATTCATTGGCTGCAGCGACTCAACACTCGCTGGCAGGACATGAATGCCATAGTTATTGCTGCGGTTCATGGGGTGTGCTATGGAGCAGGTTTCGAGATGTTGACTGCCTGTGATATCCGAGTAGCCTCAGATGATGCCCGTTTGGCTATTCCAGAAGTAAGATTTGGTTTGTCTCCCGATATGGGAGGCAGTCAGCGCTTACCCCGACTGGTAGGCCCTGGCCAGGCTAAACGCTTGATCTTGGCTTGTGAAGAAATTGATGCTCAGGAAGCTAAGGAAATTGGCTTGGTTGAGATAGTAGTTCCTCGCGAGCAGCTCTATGAACGCGCTGAAAAATTGGCCAAGAGAATAATCAACAATCCTCCCTGGGCAGTACGATTTGGCAAGAAAGCCATCAATGCTTCCATGGACAGCAGTATAGCCGGAGGATTGCTGCTCGAACAGATTCAATCCATATTCTGCTGTGGAACTGAGGACCAGAATGAAGCTATCCGAGCATTCTTCGAGAAGCGCAAACCAGAATTCCAAGAAAGGTAACCAATAACATCGGTTATTCAAATCCCAGGTTTCCCAAGTCACAAAAGCCTGCCCCCTAACATGGAGGCAGGCTTACAATATTCCTGAGACGCACTTTCGAATCAGAGCAGCGTTGTTTAGATAATAAGTTATCCAGATGTATTATGCGGGGATCCGCAAATTACCCTCAAAACTATCCAGGGGTAATCTAAACTCTTGTATTCCCGCAGCATAAGGCGCAATTTCATAAAGGTCAAAATAAATCACTATATGGCCATCTTTAATGTAAAAGGGCTGCTGTTCATCTATCCCCATAAAGCCCATCTCACCCTCAAAAAAGTTTTCCGGATTGGTATCGATTTGCTTGTTGATGAAATCATTTATGATTGAGCAGTAATCATAACCCGGTGTAAAAAGATCATTTAATGCTACGTCTTGACCTGTGCTCAAATCAATATTGTAAGGGCGGCGCTCCGTATAGCCGTGAGCTCCCCCAGTGTAACTATAGTAGTCAATATACAGGCTTAAGAACTTGGAACTGGCATAGCCTTCTTGAATACGTGAAAAGGCTTGATAAGTATGAACGGGATAACCAGCTATTTCGGCATTTTTCACATAGTCATCTAAGGTATAGGCTACTTCCTGTTTGAAGTTCTCAGCATCCTGTTCCCAGCGTTTATTTATCTTAGTCTGATGGTCTTGATCAACCATTCCTGTTACTAAGGGGATTTCAAAGTCGATCTCCATATGGGGGCGTTGTTCTTGTACAGATATTTTCTGGATCGATATAGCAACATCGGACTGATCATTTGCCATGTTTAACTCGATAATCTCTTTACAAGCCGAAATAATGCGGGCCATTTCTGCTCGAGTTACTCTATCAGACGGTCGGAAGTACTCATCGTTTCCTTTCATGATGCTGGTATTATGAACAAATACAACTGCATTTAATTCTTCATTATTCAGATCCTGAGTGTCGTTAAAATAAGGCAAGATCTGGATCATAGGAACATTGATGTTTTTGGCAATGAACGATCGTTGGATAGCCTGAGCCATTTCAATTCTAGTTATCGGATGATCGGGATAAAAACGATCTCCTTCCACGGAAAATATCTTATTGAGAGTACAGAGAAGAACAGGTTCAGCGTACCAGGAATCATTATCTACGTCCCTATAATAGTCTTCTACCATGGCCTCTTTTAACGAATGACTATAACCATAATCCAAGTTAAACGCTCGCACTAATACTGCTGCCGCCTGGGAGCGAGTGACTAAACTGTCCGGAGCGAACAAATTATCTCCCTGCTCATTTCGACCTATTCCCTGCATTAAATTCTGTTCTACGACTTTGGCAATGGATTTCTCAGCCCAGTGTCCCTTAATATCGCTAAAAAATGGATCTGTATCGGCTGATGCTATGCCAGGCAGGCATACTAATATGGTTATTACTATAGCTATAGCTGCTAAGCGTCTCACGATAATACATCCTCCCCTTTAGTTTACTTACCCTTAATACGAACTCCGGGATGGATTGCTTTCAGAAAAGAGTTTATTTCTGTTAAATCTTATTAATCCTGAACTTTGTTGACTTTTCGATTAACTTCTGTGACCATTCCACCAGTTGACCGGCTGTTTTGGTGGCTCGGTCAATTGATTCGGCTTGGAGATCCGCAAGGACTCCAAGATTATAGCTGGTTCTTTGCAGAGTGTCTTGCATATCGTCATAATTGTGTGCTAAACGAGTGATCATAGTAGTCAAATCAGTCATTCCTAACTGAATATTCTCTACATATAAATTGCTCTGTTGGTACTCGGCTTCTATTTCCTGCAGTGCGGTCATTATTTCCATCTGGGTGTCATGATCCCAGACACTGTCTTCCGAATTCAATCGTAACTGGATATGCTTTAGTCGGAAAGAGATACTGCGCTGAACGTGCTTTAGTAGTATTAGTTGTTCGGTTAAGTCATGATTAATGTTATTCGTAATCTTCTGATCCTCTGGTAAATGGTTAAATGATTCTGCGCTGGATATGATATGTCCCATGTTTACAGTTACCATCGGCAGGGTAATGCGAGTCTCGCCGATGGAAATAGCTAGTTCCTGACCAGCCATGCTCATATTATAGGCCGTCTGTATAACCTGCTCAATAAGGCTCTGTTGTTTATCCAGCATAGTGTTCAGACTCATACCCAACTGTCCGATCTCATCTTCGCTCTCGATGGGGGCTCTTAAGCTATAATCTCCATCTCCCACCCTTTCCATCAACTTCATAAAAGTATTAATGGGCTGAGTAATTTTATTGGTAAGAAAACTGACCACAAGTGAAATGACGATGATTCCAATCATGAGCGTGATGAAGAATATCTTAGCCAGATCGTAGATAGAACTGTTGACTTTATCGACTGGTACCACCACCCCCAGTGACCAGCCAATATCCTCAACTGGCGAATACAAAACATATTTTTCAGTATCACTCAATTCAACACGATTCATGCCTCGCTGCCCCGCAACCATTTGTGAGAAGGTGGATCTCATTTGTTGCTCATTAGTTTCCAGCTCCATAATCGCTTCGCGATATTTATCGTCTTTCAAATTGGTGATAATCTCCCCGTCAGCATCCAGTAAGAAGGCATAGTCTTCTTCATATATGTGCACAGCGCTAACTATCTTACTAATTTTATCAACCAATATATCAACGGCAGCTACTCCCAGGAATGCATCATTGCTATCGTAAAAAGCCGTGCAAGCAGTTACCACATAGTTTCCCGTGAGAGGGCAAATATAGGGAGCTGTATAAGAAATACCCTTGTGCTGTCGAGCCAGTCGATACCATGGGCGTTTAGTCACATCATAGCCCACTGGGTATTTGAACTCAATATTGCCGTACAACCGTTGGGTTTTGTCTACAGCTATATAAACAAATTGAATATCTGGGTTTTCCTCAACAATACGCTGAAAGGACATAAGCATTTGCTTATAAGACTCATCAGTTGTCAGATCTACCTCCTGAGTACTCACCTTTTTGACAAATTCATGGATTTGTTCATTTTGAGCTATAGTCCAGGCGTTTTGGCCCTTTTGTAGTATATAGCCATGGATGCGAGCAGCAGTCGTATCAGCATTGGCCGAAGCGTAATTCTCACTTAAACTAACCACCATGTTTTGTGCCCACCAATAATTGATAAGGGATATCGCTAATAAAAATAAGGTAGTCACACCTAAAACATAAAAGAGCAATCTCTTTTGCAAACTAGTTTTCATGATTTTTTCCTCCCCCTTCCCCAATATCGATTAAGCGAACCAGATTATATTTTTTGATTTTACGATATAAAGTGGTTCGTCCAATGTTCAGCGCTTCGGCAGCATGAGTAATATTACCTTGGAAAGTTCTTAAAGCTTTAATGATCTGCATCCTTTCCATTTCCTCCAGTGTAAGAAATTCACTATTTTCATAGTTATGAGAGTTATCATAATTAGTGATGTGTTCCGGCAAATGGTGCCTATCTACTTCCTGTTCGGGCAAGTTTACCGCTAGCTCCACCACATTTTCTAGTTCCCTTACATTACCGGGCCAGTCATAATGTTGCAAAGCCTGCAGGGCTGATTTCGTAAAACGGGTTTTTCCTTTATCAATATGGAAAGCGTATTTGTCTAAGAAATAATCGATAAGAACAGGTATGTCATCTTTTCGTTCTCGCAAAGGTGGGATAGTCAGATTGATAACATTTAAACGGTAATATAGATCGCTGCGAAAAGTTTTTTCTCTAATCATCTTTTCAAGATCTTGATTAGTGGCTGATATTACTCGTATGTCAATAGGTATCGGATTCGTTCCGCCAACAGGTGTAACCATTCGTTCCTGTAATACCCTGAGCAGTTTACTTTGTAGCTCTAGAGGCATGTCTCCTATTTCATCCAAGAAAAGTGTGCCCCCATGGGCTTGTACAAATTTCCCTTTGTTGCCATCCTTTTTCGCTCCAGTAAACGCGCCTGGCACATAACCAAACAATTCAGTCTCAATCAGTTCTTTGGGAATGGCGGCACAATTTATCGCTACAAACGGTCCACTGGAATAAGCACTGGCTTGATGAATAGCCTGGGCAAACAACTCCTTGCCAGTGCCGCTTTCACCAGTGATCAAAACGTTGGAGGGGCTTGCGGAAACAGAACGAGCTAACTTGATAAGGCGTGAAAACTGAAAGTTGTTCCCAACTATATCTTCAAATTGAAACAGGGTGGGAGAAGCAGTAGATATCTGGCGGTTGGCACTACTCGGAGATATTGTCAGCCGCCAACCCAGATGAAAACCCATTGTATTTAATAAGGGAGTGAAGATAGTTTTGCTTTTTATCCTGCGACCTCGTGTTTTGTATTCAACATAGGAGGATTTTTGTTCAATGACTGATAGGTTCAAGGGAGAGCTTACTAAGGAATTCAGTAATGTTCCGTTCAGCTGACCCTTTCCAACTCCAAAGAAAATATCGGTTTCATAGTTTGTCTGGACTATTTTAAGATCGCGATCCAACAATATAACTGCCGCAGAGTTATCCAGATTACGGTAAAACTCATGGAGCAGTTGAACTTCATCTAAGGTCTGCCTGGCTTCTACCATGCGTAGGCTAGCTTGGGCAGCAGTCTTGATGATATCTTGAATCATATCCACGTTAACTCGTAAATCATTTTTATCTAAAAGAAAGCCTATACAGGCTATCAGCTGATCTTTATGTAAGACGGGAATAACTATACTGAGTATTGAGCGGAGATGATGATCATAGGTATCTTCATTGATTACCATAGCTACAGAAAGACTGGTAAGACATTGCGCGATTGCCTGGCCATACCCTTGGTCTTGGTTAGCCATCTTTCCTGGGTGGAGCTCTTCGGCAGATAAATAGTTATTGCTGCGAACATATTCTACTATGCCCTGGTCATCGGTCACAAACAAATCCCCGACTGCTACACTATCTAAATCTAAGATGTCCCGTAGACTCTCAATGAAGTAGTGAAGGCTGGAGTTGGAATTATACTGCTGGTTTACATGTCGATCCTTGTAATTACCAGTAGCGTGCCCGGACATAACAAGCCACCCTTCAGCGAAGAATTACTGTTATTATACACCAAAATGGGTCATTAATCGACAGAAGGTGAAGTCGCCCGAGCTCTGTGGATAATAAACTCAGGGACAAGTTAAAAAAACTTGCCCCTGAGCTAGTAGCTGTTACAACCTTATTTATTGTCGGTTAAAATTTCCTCAAGTGGGAACTGAGGGCCTCTCTGGCATTGTTTCGGTACTACGCAAGTGCCGGTAGCTTTTGCGACCAGAACAGGTTCCTTCAGATATTCACAAGATGATGGGAACTCAGCATCTTTGACAGGTTGTATCACTTTCCAGGCTTCCAATTGCAGTTGCCGGGATGTATTACCTCTGTTGGTAAGCCAGCCCACAGCTTCAATGTACTCTCCTGCATATACTGGAGCTAGAAATTCTACGGTTTCCGTACGAAATAGCCCCTCATCACCATCAGACATGATCATCAACTCAGTGGCAACATCACCAAATAGTTGCACCATGCGAGCACCATCTACCAGTCCTCCGCCATAATGAGCATCATGCTCACTCATTCTAATCCGTATTAGAGCTTTTCTCATGACAATGTGACCTCCTATCCCTTAAATTCTGTGATCAAAGCTACATATTAGGCAGCAACGTCTAAATTATCATCGGCTTTGCTTAAGAAGAAATGACCGATTACAGCGCCCAGGATAAACCAGACCACAAAGCCGAAACCTAATGTGGCACCGGGAACAATGCTGTACAGTCCAGCCAACGCATTTTCATAACCGATGATTCCCAGATATCCATTCAGAGCCTCAACAACTCCCCAACCGAAAGAAAACCAGCAGGCGCCTCTCATAGCTCCCCGCAATTTGGGTAAAAATATTGTGAATAGAACCAGGGCAATACAAGGCGGATAAATCATATTGAGTATAGGAGCAGTCCAAGTAATAATGGCATTAAGTCCGCCAACACTGATCAAGGTACTTACGACCAAAGTAATAATACAGATGGTGGTGTATTTCCATTTTTCACCACTAGCTTCAACAAAATAGTCGCCAACACCGGCAGTTAATCCGATGGCAGTTGTCATGGCGGCAAACACCAAAGCTATATTAAAAACAGCACCGCCGACTGTTCCCCAATGATGTACCACAATAGACATGAACAGTTTTGCATAATCAACATCAGCCATCACACTACCGGAAGAGTTGCCCAGATAAAACTCACCCAGGAAGACAAAGAACAGTACGATGAAGCCTACTACCGCTCCGACGATTAAGTTCCAGCCAACCGATCTGTTCATAAGTTCAACTGATGGTTTCATAGGATCGATCCTGTTTTTTACGTCAGTAATTATTATACCGGCGTACATAAGAGCTGCAGGCAGATCCATGGTCTGGTAACCATTAATGAAGCCATAGGTAAAAGGTGATTCAGTGAACATTTTGGCCACCGGAATCCCGATAGGGCTAAATAACGCCTTAATGATGATGGCTACTTCCAAGATCAATAATAGAGGCACTAGGATACGGGACAGTTTATCAATGATTTGGCCTGGTTTATAAATAAACCAATAGCATATTGAATAATAGGCGACGGTAAAAGCGAAGATGGCGATCCAGGGGGCTGCATGCCAGCCAAATACCTGAGCCAGCGCATCCCAAGCGGCCGCGCTCATACGGGGTATTACGAAGAAAGGCCCCATTATTAGAACGGTAAATGCGCCAAATATTTGCCCAAAGGTAGGTCCTACTCTAGCAGCTATAGTAAAAAGCGGGCCTCCGCCTTTATAAACTGCAATGTAGGCCAGGAAGGGCAAGATTACACCGGAGATAAAGAAGCCTCCGAAGGTAGGCCACAACGATGTTCCTGCATTACGCCCCCAGGTTACCGGCCACAACATACATGAAGCCCCGTAATGCATAGCAAAGACAGATAAACCTATGGCCAAAAGCACTAACGGGCCGAGTTTTATAATTCCACTACTATTTCCATTATTCATTTGGTTCCACTTCCTCTCTCAGATCCTCAGAAAAAGTTGCTTCAAAATGAGTAATACTGAGTGCTAGAAAGACACTGCCTATATTACGCCAGCCTCTTTCAGTGCCTCAATTTCATCCTTGGTTTTGCCAAGACTGGCAAGGATTTCTTCAGTATGCTGACCCAAAGTCGGAGCCGAATGTTCAACACTGCCCGGTGTACTATGAAGCTTGATGGGGACTCCCTGAATCTTGATCCTGCCCAATACCGGATCATCCACCTCCACTAACATTTCACGATGTTGAGTCTGTGGATGATTAGCAGTTTCTGCGACAGTGTTGATATACCCAAAGGGAATACCAGCTTCATGCATTATCACTTCTAATTCTTTACTAGTAAGGCTTCTGGTGTAGTTTTCTACGGTGTCTTTCAAATCTGGAAAATAGTTCTTGCAACGGTCATCATTGGTTACAAACCGTGGATCATCTACTAAGTCAGGCCTTCCCATTAAATCACAGAGTTTAGCCCACATGGCATTGGTTCCTACTCCCATTACGATCATGCCATCTTTAGTTGTAAATGAGTCAAAGGGAGCAATACCCGGATCAGCGTTACCAGTTCTGGTCGGTACATTGCCAGCAATGGTGTATTCCACAACGTAGTTCTCAAGAATTGAGAACAGGGTGTCGACCATAGCTACATCCAGTCTTTGTCCTTCTCCGGTACGTTCACGGTGAAACAGAGCCATACATACGCCTAAAGCCAGATAAGTACCGGTATAGTTGTCTCCCACGGAAGGCCCAACCTTGGTAGGCGGATTCTCCGGAAGGCCGGTAACACTCATCAATCCACTCATGGCCTGGGCAACGATGTCATAAGCGGGCAGTTTAGATAGAGGGCCAGTCAGACCAAATCCAGAGATCGAGGCGTAAATCAGTTTGGGATTTCTCTGCTTCAAAACTTCATATCCCAAACCCAATCTCTCCATGGTACCGACCTTAAAGTTCTCACAAACTACATCAACTTTTTCAACCAGATCGAGAAAGATCTCTTTACCAGCCTGAGAACGCAAGTCAAGAGTTATTCCCTTTTTGTTGCGATTTAAGTTAGTATAATAGCCACTATAGTCATTGACGATTGGTCCCCAGGTTCGTGATTGATCACCCATTCCAGGCCTTTCTAGTTTGATTACTTCCGCACCGTGGTCAGCCAGGTGCATGGTGCAAAACGGCCCACTGTAGGCTTGAGTAAGATCTAGCACCTTAACTCCCTCAAGTGCTTTCATTAAGCATCGCCTCCTTAAATAAATAGTGAATTTCCAGGTGTGAGCGTCTGCCTATTTCTAAAAGCAAGATGTGTGCCAATGTCGACAGTTCCTTGCAAACACCAGCGTATTGGGATTCATGAGATGCTAGTTGATTAACTGTAAAAACACAGTTATCGTTCCGGAGTGAAACAGCGTTTTTCGATAACCGGTACGTAACCAGCTAAAATCGATTCTTTTAAAGTACTGTTTCACAATGGCACACTTGTGTCGGTTTGATGATTAACTCTTTAGCTGTTAGAAATATGTTATACTGAGATTTGCAGGCTTTGCTAAGAGGCTGCCTTAGCCTAACCGTTGGTATGAGAATTGCAGTATATAACTAATAATCATTGTTGTCAGGTGGTGCCAGAATTGAATAATTACTTTGTAGGAATAATGCTAGTACTTGCTTCAGCCAGTGGTTTTGGATTGATGCCGATCTTTACTAAATTTGTGTATCAAGATGGTGTTAGTACCTTAACAGTGCTATTCTTGAGGTTCTTTTTTGCAGCTATCTTTTTCTTCATTTTGCTTATGGTCACTAAAACCGAGGTTCGCTTGTCGTATCGTCTGTTATTCGGGACGCTACTAGTAGGCGGCGTTTTTTACATGGTTCAATCAATTTTATATTTTAACTCGGTACACTATCTGACCGCCTCGATGGTGAACCTGTTGTTTTATGCTTATCCCGCCATGGTGACTATACTTGCTATTGTGGTAAATAAGGAACCACTGCATCGTAATGTGGTATTGGCCTTGATGGCCTCTTTGATCGGCTTGGTTTTAGTATTAGGATCTGGCTTCTCCGGCCTTCATAAAATTGGAGTATTATCTGCTTTGGGAGCAGCTCTGGTCTATGCCATCTATATACTGATTAGCAATCTCCTGGTCAAAGAGGTGTCCCCTATTGTTACTTCCACCTTTGTGGCTATGTTTGCTTCCTTCTCCCTATTGATTGCCGGCCTGGCAACGGACAGCATATCCTTTGATTTCAGCACTACCACCTGGTTCCCTATTATGGGTATCGTCCTGTTCTCAACGGTTCTAGCCATATATGGACTATTTAAAGGTTTGGAAATAATAGGTCCGACCAAAGCTGCGATCCTAAGTACCATTGAGCCTTTAGTAACGATACTTTTTGGTGCCTTATTATTCATGGATCATCTCTCACCGATACAGTGGTTTGGTGCTGCTCTGGTCATTTTGGGAGCAGTAATGGTTACCAAAGCACGGGGCCAGATTACCAAATAGTTTTCGTATCATTGACCAGTGGTTTGCAAATGCTAAGGACAAACCGATCGAAGAGGTGAATGTTATGAATACTATTGATGTACTTCCCGAGGTACCCAGTTCCTTTTGGATGGATTCTACGGAGACGACCGATTTCCCACAGCTAACTGAAGACATCAAAGTTGATACAGCTATTATTGGCGGAGGAATTGTTGGAATTACCACCGCTTATCTGCTCAAACAGGCGGGATTATCTGTGGCTGTACTGGATGCTGACCGTATCCTGCAGGGTACTACCGCCCATACGACTTCTAAGCTTACTTCTCAGCACAGCATCATCTACTCCAAAATCAAAAAACACATGAGTAAAGAGCTAGCGCGACAGTACTCTGAAGCTAATCAATATGCTATCGATATGGTAGATAGGATCAGGCAGGAGAAAGGAATTGACTGTGACTTTGTTCGTCTGCCGGCTTTTACGTATACTGAGTCAAGCCAGTATATCGAACAAATTGAAGAGGAGGTAGAGGTCGCTAGAAGCTTAGGGATAAAAGCCTCTTATCAAGAGGAGATCCCCTTGCCCTTTTCAGTAAAAGCTGCTGTGCGCTTTGATGATCAGGCGCAATTTCACTGCTTAAAGTTCCTGAAAAAGTTGGCTGCCGATATTCCCGGTCAGAACAGTCATATATTTGAAAACAGTAAGGCGATCAATATACAAGACGGTAATCCCCTCACCGTAGTTACTGATTCCGGCCCAAAGGTCAAAGCCTCGAAAATTGTTATTGCCTCTCACTACCCTTTCTTTGATGGAGGCGGATTTTACTTTGCGCGTCTCTATTTGGAAAGATCATATATTATTGCTGCCACCATACAGGAGGATTTTCCCGAAGCCCATTTTATATCGGCAGAAGATCCGGGTCGTTCCCTGCGCTACACACCTTCAAAATACGGACGTCTGGTTTTGTTTGGCGGTGAACATCACAAAACCGGGCACGGCACGGATACCAACAAACACTACAAGAATCTAATCGATTTTGCCAATCAACATTATCAACTGGATAAAATCTATTATCGCTGGTCTACTCATGACTGTATGACCACAGATGGAGTTCCTTATGTTGGGAACCTCACCTCGCGCAGTCCCCATATCTATGTAGCAACTGGTTTCGGAAAATGGGGCATGAGTAATGGTATAGCTTCAGCCAAAATCTTGAGTGATCTGATCACTACCGGGGACAACCCCTGGGCTCAGGTGTATAGCCCATCTCGTTTTCTAACCTCTGCTTCCGCTCTAAAAACCTTTGTGGGAATGAACCTGAGCGTAGCGGAAAAGTATATAAGCGGTAAACTGGAGTCGGGTGAGTCAGATGTAGACATTAGTAAAGGTGAAGCTCGGATAATAGATATAGACGGACAAAGAATAGGGGCTTATCGAGATGCAGAAGGAACCATGCACATGGTGGATACCACCTGTACCCACCTGGGCTGTGAACTGAGTTGGAATGATGCTGAGAAGTCCTGGGATTGTCCCTGCCATGGTTCTCGGTTTACCTACGAAGGGGAAATTGTTGAGGGACCAGCAATCAATAAGATCCAGCATGCCCAGGGTGAGCCCAACGAAGTGGAAGCACGGATATTTAGTTAATAGATACAGAATACACCGCGGGTATCAAACGTATGCCGGAGGTGTATTCGTGCATTAAGACGCTGATTTACGCTGATTAATAAGATTTGGATGAAAGATATAATAAAGCCATATAATCTGCTAAAATCTACGGAAAAAAGAACAAGGTCATATCCGTTGGGCGACATTTTTGATAAGTTGACCCAGAGAAATTAGCATAATGGGTTTGGGGTAATCAGCTAGACCGCCTACCATATATTGATCATAAAGCTGACTGGCCAAATCCTCTTCACTGGCACCAGCTCTCAGCTTATTCTTTATCATCTCAAAAGCATCTTGGGCGGATTGTAGGGAGCGTTGATAAAAACTCTGCACCTTATCACTCCCACTGATTACTTCCCCATGCCCTACTGCCAATACCTTGGTGGGATAATCCATTAGCCTGCGGATGCTGTCTAGGTATAAGTCATAGTCCTGGAAGAAAACTGGAGCTATCACTTCTGGGGATATAGCTGTTCCAGCGGCATCCGAGACAAACATTACCTCTTCTGCGGGAAGATAAGCTGCTATGGAACAGGAACTGTGTCCAGGTGTGGCAATTATTTCGAGAGTAAGTCCGCAACCTAGGTCAATTACATCTCCCTGCCCTACTACTTGGTCGATCTTGAGAAGGGCGGGATCAAAAGGAGCGAGTTTTTCACTGATGCGATTATCATTAAGGTAGACCTCACTTACCAGCTGATCCCCTAACTGTATGGCATTACATACCTTGTCTTTAGACAGCAGTTTTTCCGTACCTGCGCTAGCCCAGACTACTGCCTGGGTAAACATTTTCCTAAATGCCGGTATCCCACATACATGATCAAAATGAGAATGCAAGGCTAAAATATGTGATACTTCTGGCTGTGGTTTTAACGATTCCCATTGTTGAGTGAATGCTGGAATTCCTGCACTCATGCCACCTTCAATCAAGGCAGCCTGCTCTTGACCAACGATATAGTGATTGAAGTGTCCATTACCCAGTAAGAGCACATTTTCTGATATTCGCAAAGGAAATACCTCCCCAACAAATGATAAGATTTGATAATAATGATTTCGGCATGGTGGGCCGATAATCCTTTTGCCACCGAGATCTGCTAAAGTCCACAACGGGCCGTCCGGATCCCACCTGGTCATATAAAACATTCTGCTCTATAATTGGTTCTGAGAAAAGAGTTGGTGAGCGATTGATGAGTTACGATTTAGTAATTCCAGTAATGCTGCGTTTTATTTTGGGAGGAACAGCCATAGTGGCCTGCGCTTTGATAGCCCGCTTTTCCGGGCCGCGTCTGGGCGGGGTCTTTGCTGCATTTCCCGCTGTCTATCTGGCAGCTATCCTCAGTCTGGCTCTCGATTATCGTGGAGAACAGTTGGTCAATATGTCGGTACACGTATCTGAGGGCGCTTTGGTAGGTATGCTGGCCAATATCATCTGTGCGTTGGCAGCCAGCCGGTTGATTCTAAGAAATGGTTGGCAAAAGGGATTGGGACTGGCTCTATTGATTTGGCTCCTGGCAGCCTCTGGTATATATATGAGCTGGCAGGTGGTGATGGCATGAAGAATATGGGGATCATCGCGGATTTGATGCTGCGCTTTCTTTTGGGTGGTGCGGCGGTAGCCGGTTGCTACCTGTTATTATTGGTAGTGCCCTGGAAGTCTTTTGCTGGGATATTTGCCGCTTTCCCGGCGGTATTAGCCTCAGCAGTAATTATGACTGGGCACTATGATGGAAATAAGGCAGCTTCCCAGTTAGCTCTGGGGGCTACAGCAGGTATGTTGGGCTGTACGGTATGTGTTGCGGTGACACTGTGGGGATTGCTGGCTGGATGGGGGTGGCTAGGTTCGCTAATCATATCCATACCTGCTTGGCTGATTAGTTCTATGTTTTTTATCCGCGTCATTAAGGAGTATCGTTAAAGTCCGGGGATTCGCTCTGATCCTCCTTCTCCTCCACTAATTCAAAACGGTTGACAATTCGATTTTGAGACTCCAGTTCTTTCTTGCCGCAAAACATATCGTAGGGACGTGCAAAGACATCGCCCGTAGATAGGTTTTTGTAAACCACTAGAGGGCAATAATTTTCACTATGCAAAGCCGTGGTAATCACTTCATATAAGTCTCCCTTGAAATGTCGATAACGTTGGCCGGGCTCTATGGATCGATCAATAGGAGGAGCATTGATTTCCTTGCGGATGATGCTGTGCATCTGTTGATAGGCATCGGCTAATGAGCCAATGTTATATACCACGTAGTCAGATGTGCCAATGTCTTTCATTTCTTCTTTAACGGTTGTGACTCTTTTCTCATATTCATCACCACTGCAACTCTTTTTAAGGTTTTCAAGAATCTCTCTTAAGTCGCGATAGATGAAAATACTTACAATATTTTGGGATCCCAAAACTTTTTTAAGTATACGCAGTCCTTCCAGGTTTAGAATGGCAAGACCGTTTCGTCCCGTAGCCTGGACACGCTTGATTTCGGTTCGAGTAATACCATAGCTATTTTCCAGATACTTGATTTCTTCGATTATTTCATTCTTTACCAGATAGTCAGTATACTGAGCGGGAGTAATGAAATAATAGTTCTTTCCGTCCTTTTCCCCCGGTTTGGGGCTCCTGGTAGTGTAAGAAACTATAGGTTCCAAGTAATCACTATCATTTAATAACAGATAATCCATTAAGGCCGATTTCCCACTGGACGGAGGACCGATTAACACAAATATTTTCATTTTATTCCTCCCTGTGTAAACATCCACTATAAATGTCCTATTGCAGTAAAAATACCTTAAAATGCTCAAAAAGTCCATAGCTATGACATTATGGAATGACTGGTACTGGTGACAAAATAACAATAACTTATCAGTTAGTAAGAAATAATATCTTGGTTTAGTGCTAGTCTGCTAGAATAAGGATGACAGCACGAAGGAAGTGGATAATATGAACGAAAAACATATTTTAGCCATTGACCAGGGTACAACTGGAACTACTGCCTTATTGATCGATCACAATGGCCGGGTAATCTCCCGAGCCTATCGGGAATTCACCCAAATTTATCCTCATCCCGGTTGGGTGGAACACGACCCCCAGGAAATTTGGGCAGTCACGCTGAGCGTAGTTACTCAGGCTGTATTACAAGCCAATTTGAACAGCAGTGATATCCAAGCGATAGGTATCACCAATCAACGAGAAACCACGGTAATATGGGATCGAGAAACCGGCATGCCGGTAGGAAATGCTATAGTCTGGCAATGCCGCCGCACTGCTCCCCTCTGTGATGAAATGAAATCAGCCGGTTGGAGTTCTAAAATTAGGGCCAAGACCGGCCTGGTAATTGATGCCTATTTTTCAGCTACCAAGCTAGCCTGGATTCTGCAAAGCTCCCCCTCCATTCGCTTCCAGGCAGAGCAAGGAAGGCTTTTATTTGGAACTATTGACAGCTGGCTTCTATGGAAGCTAACCGGAGGTAAGGTGCACGCTACCGATGTATCCAATGCTTCTCGAACCATGCTCTATAATATCCATCAGTTAAATTGGGACAATGACATTCTCGGTTATTTTGATATCCCATTATCCATGCTTCCCCAGGTAAAGAGTTCATCTGAAATCTACGGATATTCAGATCCTCAGCTATTAGGAAATGAGATTCCTATTGCCGGTCTGGCGGGTGATCAGCAAGCAGCCCTGTTCGGACAGGCCTGCTTTAACTCTGGACAGGCCAAAAATACTTATGGTACCGGTTGTTTCTTATTGATGAATACCGGTAAGCAGGCAGTACACTCTCATCATGGTCTGGTTACCACCATTGCCTGGGCATTGAATGACGAAGTGTACTATGCTTTGGAAGGCAGTATTTTTGTGGCTGGCGCTGCAGTTCAGTGGTTGAGAGATGAGCTAAAAGTTATAGAAACTGCTGGTGAGACTGAAGCTTTAGCCCAATCGCTGCCCAGTAATGATGGCGTCTATCTGGTACCTGCTTTCGTGGGCCTGGGCGCTCCTTACTGGGATATGCATGCCCGCGGCAGTTTAGTTGGCCTCACCCGCGGAACCAGTCGTGCTCATCTGGCCCGGGCGGCCTTGGAAGCCATAGCTTACCAAACTTATGACGTATTAATGGCCATGCAAGGTGATTCTGGTATCACTCTGCAGACATTGAATGCCGATGGCGGAGCCTGTGTCAATGACTTTCTAATGCAGTTTCAAACGGATATTTTGGGGGTTCCTGTTGAAAGGCCAGCAAATACCGAATCAACTGCTATTGGAGCAGCCTATTTAGCTGGTCTGGGAAGCGGCTTTTGGAAAAACCAGGAGGAATTAACGAACATGCGGCAGGTGGATCGCAAGTTTGAACCTTCCATTAATGATGAAAAGCGTGCTTTATATTTACAGGGCTGGCATTCTGCTGTGGATTGTGCCTTGACCCGTACAAAATAAAACCACGAGGTGAATAAAATGGAGCATGACAAGATTTATTGGATTCCCTTTGATCTGATGGAACAATTTATGGTAGATGTCTTTGTGGGGCTAGGTGTACCCCTAGATGATGCTAGGATTTGTGCCGAAGTGCTAATTACCTCTGATAAACGAGGCATTGATTCTCACGGGATTGGTCGGCTTAAACCAATTTATTATGACCGCATCAAAAAAGGTATCCAGAACGCTGTCACCCAATGGGAAATAGTCAAGGAAGGCCCAACTACTGCCGTCATTGATGGTCACCATGGTATGGGACACGTTATTTCCTATAGAGCTACCCAAATGGCTATAGAAAAGGCTGCTACTTATGGTATGGGTATGGTAACGGTAAGAAATTCCACCCATTATGGAATTGCCGGCTATTATGCTCTGATGGCTGTGGAAAACGATATGATCGGAATAACTGGAACCAATGCCCGTCCTTCCATCGCACCCACCTGGGGAGTCGAAAACATGTTGGGTACTAATCCCCTTACCTTTGGTATTCCCACGGATGAAGAATTTCCCTTTGTACTGGACTGTGCTACTTCTGTATCCCAGCGTGGAAAAATTGAGGTCTATGATCGATTGGGTAAGGATATCCCTCCGGGGTGGGTCATTGATGAAAAAGGAGAGACCCGAACCGATACTAAACAAATTTTGGTTGATCTAGTTCAAGGAAAAGCAGCTCTTACTCCTTTGGGAGGTTTGGGAGAGGAGCAGGGTGGCTACAAAGGGTACGGCTATGCCACCGTAGTAGAGATTCTCTCAGCAGCTCTGCAGCAGGGCGCCTTCTTGAAGGCCTTATCTGGTTTTGATGAAAATGGTCAGGCTCAGCCTTACCGCTTAGGACACTTTTTCATAGCTATTCAGGTGGAAGCTTTCACCGAACTAGATCTCTTTAAAAAGACCGCCGGAGAGATACTGCGCCAGCTTAGAGGCTCCCGAGTTTCTCCAGGTGCGGAAAGGATCTATACCGCTGGCGAAAAGGAATACTTGGCCTGGTTAGACCGCCGAGATCGTGGAGTACCTGTAAACTTGGCTCTACAAAAGGATATGGTGGCTATGAGAAATGAATTGGGCTTAAACCAATATCATTTCCCTTTTGAAGACTAACATAGCTACATCAACTGAGATGGGCCGTTATCCATTCCCCTACTCGAGCAAGGACATCCTGACGGAGTTCCGGGGTCTCGTTCATGGTTTCATGCAGCAAACCTTCGAATATGTGCAAGGTTTTATCTGGAGAGGATGCCAGTTCCATAACTTTTACACTGCCTTGGTAGTCCACAATGGGATCTTCTTGGCCATGGATAATTAGGAGCGGCAAAGATAGTTCCCCAGCGCGGCGGAGTGATTCCTGCCCAGCGGCTATGAATTCTGCAGACCAGCGTACACTAACTTTGTCATGAACCAACGGGTCATCAAGATACTGGGCCACCACCGACTGATCATGGGACAGGCCAGATGCATCCAGACCATTGGATATGGTCAGACGGGGAGCAATGCGTGATAATACCTTTACCACGCTCTGTAACCAACCGGGAACATTTAGGATAGGAATCAAACCTGCCGATGAAAGTATCAAGGCATCTACGGCCTGTGGATATTGTAGAACATATTGGAAGGCAATGACCCCACCCATGCTGTGTCCTAGAAGGATCACTGGTATGGCAGGGTTTTCTTTTCTAGCCATCTCTACCAGGCTATCCAGGTCAGTAGTAAAATCGTTAAAGCTTGTAATATGTCCCCGCTTACCTTCGGAACGACCATGGCCCCGATGATCCAGGGCATAAAAAGAAATAGAATTTCCGGCTAACTCCTCCAATAGGTTACTATATCTGCTGCTGTGCTCACCCAGACCATGAGCAATAACTACGATTCCTTTAGCATCTTTACTTAACCATTTTTGATAGAAAAGCTTGAGACCATCAAAAGACTGAAAAGTTGCACTGCTGTGACCATAATTCTCCATCCCTATCACCTCGGTTACCGATTTTCTAAGCAGTAATTCCCTATTCCGCTGTGATAATCCTCCCCTGTTTTCTGCCAGTTATGAAACAGAAAAAGACGGACCGATGTCCGTCTTGGTTAAAACTTATCAACTACGCATATGACATGGAATTGGAATTGGTAACCAGACTCCAGTACTGCTGCTGGTTGTCATCGATATGTCCATGAGAATCTTTGAAGGCCAGGTTCAGAGTATCAGAGGCATCAACCACAAAACTTGCTGCATAATGATCACCTTCACGATGCATAGGTACTTCTCGCTGGCTGAACATCTGATCCTTGGAACCATATCCTATCATCATTGTTATTGGTTCACTGCCAGGTTCTGTCGTCAGCTTGCCAGAATATGTGATCATAACTTCTTTGCCTATCCCGGGTGGAATCGGATCTACGGTAACCCCACCTGGTAAATCAGCACGGGCCATTTTAACACTCCTTTGCAATATGCTTTTGCATAGGTTATCCAACCCGTGACGATTTATGCGACATAACAGTAGGTGTTCTATTTCAGCTGCCAAATCTCTTCCAGCTTATTGCGATCCGCATTATAAATGAAAAAAGTGGGGAGAGCTGATGGCAAATAGTGACCGTCTTCGATATCAAGCTTAAGCCATTCTAGATGAACCCGACGGCGCCTTTGCCGTGGAGATAGTTGTCCTAGTTGAGGAATATAATTGCAGATGAATTCATCATCCTTCAGATAATTGTAGAGGTGATCACTATTATCTGAAGGATTATGTCTTTCCAGTGCATCAGGCAAATTGCCGGTTGGAAAAGAACCAAGATAATCATATTTCAATAACTCCTGCAGCAAATCTAGATCACGGGGATGATACTGTTCAACAAACTTCAGCAGAAAAACATACTCGGCTTCTCGTTTGTGCTGGCGAAGATGATAACGGTTGTTATGCCAATACTGAGCCATTGCTTCAAAGCATTGGAAGGCGTTGCCAGAATATATCTTGTTGACCAGATGTTCAATCGATTTCTCAAAGTGATGCGAGTTATAAAATCGTCCCAACATGTCCTCGATAAGATGTAACTGATCAAGCTCGTCAAAGGTTATAACATTATTGCCCAGGACTTCATAAGGAGGATGAGGTTGAAAAACATATTGATAATAATCAGCTTGATCGCCCAAGGGCGACCCTTTAAGCATCTTTAGAAAGCCTAACTGTATCACATCTGCCTGCAAGTGATAAACTTCATTGAAGGAATTCGCGAACTGTTGGTAGCTCTCATAAGGCAGACCAGCGATTAGATCTACGTGCAGGTGGATGTTCCTAGCTTTTTGCAGACGAAGTATACGTTCACGTAAACGAAACCAGTCGGTATTGCGGTGGATGGCTTTCAGAGTGGGAGGATAAGTGGACTGAATACCGATCTCAAAATCAAAAATACCCGGGGGCACTGTCGTTAGAAAACCTAACATTTCATCTGATAGCAATTCAGCGTTGATCTCAAAATGAAAACGCGTGGAAGTATGGTGAGCCAGAATAAACTCCATTATTTGACGGGCTCGCTTTTCATTGATACTGAAAGAGCGATCTACAAACTTGATCACTTTGGCACCGCTCTTCATCAAGGCCTTCAAATCACTTTTCACTCTTTCCAGAGAAAAGAATCTTACCCCGGTTTCACAGGCCGATAAACAATATGAGCAGGAAAATGGGCAACCACGAGAGGTTTCATAGTAAACTAATCTTCCTTCCGTATTCATAAAAGGTACTGGGGAGGGTATGGTATCCAGGTCTTTTAACGGTGATCTGGGAGTACCTATTATCAGATCATTTTGGTGGCGTCTTATAAGGCCGGGAATTTCTTTTGATGCTTGTCCCCTGTCCAGAGCCTGTAAGAGATCGTACATGGTCATTTCCCCTTCGCCGCAGATCACGGCATCTAGTTGGGGGTGTTTCATCATTATCTCCTCGGCATTATAAGAGACTTCTGGTCCACCCACGACAATAAAGCTGTGCGGTCTTATCAATTTAAGATCTCGACACAGTCTTAATACCAGTTCTATATTCCAAATATAGCAGCTGAATCCATAAACATCTGACTGGGTGGCAAACAAGCGGGATAAAATCGAGCCATAATGGTCATTAACGGTAAATTCCATAATATCTATGTACCAGCGAGGATCCTGACAGTAGCTTTTTAAGTAGGCACATGCCAAAGACGTGTGTGTATAGCTGGCATTTAAGCCAATCAGAGTAATTTTCATAACAACTCCATCTTGATATAGGTAGTTGAGACATAGAATGTCATTATGACGCGCAGCCAATAATCTTTACAGGTAGTAGAGGGAAAGATCCTTCGGTCGTTGCTCCCTCAGGATGACAAATATGAAATCACTCGGCTCACTCGTAAAAAGGACTGTTTATGCAAATCAAATTTATCAGTAGTTATCTATGGTTTCACTGATGATGCGCACTTCAGGTTCCAGCCTGATATTATGCTCTGCTAAGGCTCGTTGTTGGATATGCTTGATAAGGTCAAGTATATCTTGGGCAGTAGCCTGTCCGCAGTTTACTATAAATCCGGCATGCTTGGTAGAAACCTGCGCATCGCCGATCTTAAAACCCTTCAATCCCATTTTCTCTAGAAGTGGTCCCACATAAACTCCGCTGGGCCTTTTGAAAGTACTGCCCGCACTGGGCATATCCAGAGGTTGTTTTTCCCGGCGGAGACGGGCAAACTCCCGCATCCTAGCCTCTATCTCATCGCGCTTTCCCGAAGAAAGCTTCATAAGTGCAGATACCACGATCCATTCACCACTTTGAAAGATGCTGGAACGATAACTAAAAGCCATTTCCTCCAGTTGAAAAGTGTGCAGATCCCCTTGGCGATCCAAAGCCGATACCGAAGAGAGAATCTGACTCATTTCTCCGTTATAGGCACCGGCATTCATAATCACTGCCCCACCGACACTGCCGGGAATACCTTCTGCAAATTCCAAACCAGATAAGGAATTGGCCGCCGCTTTTTTACTCAAATAAGCCAGACGGATACCTGCTTCAGCAATTATTTCATTGCCGGAAATATGCCAACCTTTTAATGCCTGGCCCAGCTTAATGACCACACCGCGAAAGCCCCGATCCGGAAATAGCACGTTACTGCCCAGTCCCAGCACTATAAATGGGATTCTCTCCTGTCGGCAAACCCTGACCAATTGCTGAATTTCAGCAATGGACTGGGGAAAAACCATAACATCAGCCGGCCCGCCTACTTTAAAGGAGGTATGCAAACTGAGTGGTTCCTGCCAGCGGAGTCTTTCTTCTGAAATTATATTCATTATCGGGTTATACATAGTTCTGGTGCTCCCTGAAGTTTCTCCTGCTATTTTATTGAAGGGAAAGGCCTTTTATTCCCCGCAGTTCGATTTGACTGCGATCCTTGGTGCTTCTGGCATTACCAAAATAGAAGCCTGAGGCCCATATTGGATAAGCAGTTGACTTAAAAGGTCTTGAACATCATGCACTGGCTTTATAAACATATGTTGGACAGTACTATCTGTCATACTGCTGTATAGATATATATCGGCTTGCTGAAGGGTTCGGCAGATGGCATAGGCTTTATGGCCACCCAGTTCAAAGTGTTCAAAGAAACGCTTTTCCACGTCTTCAACACAGGTGGCCGCCAGCATCCACTCTGCAAAGGTATCTTCGCCCAGTCCTTCCGAACATTCCGCCAGGAGTATTATGGCTCCTCCCTTCTTCACTGCCAGAGCCGCTGAATCTAAGGCTTTTTGGGCCTGATACATATTCAAATCCTTAGGGTATCCGCCACAACTAACTACAACAATATCTGCCTGCTTAGATATAGGAACAACGCTTATCTCTTCCGCGAATTTAACTGCATCTATCCAGGCATCATAGATGTGACCGGCACTGGCATAGACGATTTCATGATGAGATCCGGTTACAACATTCAATATAAAATCCACTCCCGCTACCTGAGCCGCCTCCAGCATTAAATCGCTGACCGGATTATCTTTATAATTTCCCAAACAAGCCCGAGGGTCATGCATCATTTTGTGATTAGCTTCGATCAAGGAGCGAGAGGCAATACCGGGCAGGATTGATTTCCTCCCCCCCGAGTATCCGGCAAAATAGTGCAAACCCACTAAACCGGTGGTGATAAGCAAATCCGTTTGAGCTGCATATTTATTTATATACAGTTCCCTTCCCGTAGACAAAACACCCACCGAAGCCAGATCCTGATCACAGTTATGATTTATGATAGGATACTTACTGCATATTTCTTCCCCAAAAACCCATTTATGCTCCTCCTCAGTCTGGGATCGATGGATACCGGTAGCTATCAATAGAGTTATCTGTTCTTCACTCAGACCCGCTGCAGTCAATTCCCTCAGCATGGGTGGTAATATTTCCTGATAGGGAGTTGGGCGAGTAATATCGTTTACCACAATTACTGCATTACGAGCAGCTTTTTGGCGAACTAGCTCTGTGAGAGTCGGACTATTCTTGGGCCTGCTTAAAGCTTGTTGGATTAGATCAGTATCTTGGTCTGATTGAGGTGATTTTGCAGCATAAACTATTGATTGGAGATGTCTATCCGGTATAACCAAGGTACGGTTGGTTTGGCCATAGGCCAGTTCAACTTTCATTAATGTGTCACCCGATTCTTGAAATGTCCTAACTTCCAAAATCTACAATGGTTAAATTATACCGTATGCCGAGTATTTTTATAATCCCGGTTGCGGGCTTTGTGTTATAATAACGTAGAATTTATTGATATTCCGCCGTTTTTACTCTCTTGAGGAGGTCTAATTGTGGACAATGTTCAAATAAAAAAGGATCTGATCGACCTACTTGGTAAAGATAAGGTTTTGACCAAGGAATTGGATCTGATGTATTACTCTTATGATAGTTCATTTCTAACCAAGCTAGAGCCTAAAGACCCGGTGGCCGTGGTTTTACCCAAGTCAACCGAAGATGTGCAAAAAGTGATGCGTTACGCTTATGAAAACAGGATAAATGTTATACCCCGAGGGGCAGGCACTGGAGAAACCGGTGGCTGTATTGCCATTAGCGGCGGGATCGTACTGGATTTATCCTCCTGGGATGAAATTGTAGAAATAGACGCAGCCAATATGCAGGTAATAGTACGTCCCGGCATTGTTCATGCTCGCCTTAATGAACAGCTAGCCAAGTTCAATTTGTTTTTCCCACCTGATCCAGGCAGCAGTCAAATGTGTACTGTGGGTGGCATGGTAGCCAACAATGCCAGTGGTTTAAGAGCAGTGAAATATGGCTGCACTGAGCAGTATATCCTTGGTCTGGAGGTAGTGCTTCCCAATGGCGACGTTATTATTACCGGAGGCATGAAGTCAAAAGCTATCAAAAATGTATCCGGATTGAATCTGACCAAACTATTGGTAGGTTCTGAAGGAGTTCTAGGCATAATTACTCGTATTCGATTGCGCTGCTGGCCTAAACCCAAAGCACGCGGCATTGCCATGGCAGTATTTGATAATCTAGACGATGCTCCGGCTACCGTTCTGGAGGTCTATCGCGAAGGAGTTCTTCCTTCTGGAATAGAGATTTTGGATAGTTCGGCTATCAAGGCTGTTAACCAGTTCAAACCAGAGATAAATCTTCCCGATGCTGAAGCCATTTTGCTCTTTGAAATAGATGGGAATCCTCCGGGAGTCGAATACGATGGTAAACTAATTCAGGAAGTCGCTGGACGACGTGCCCGTCAGGTGGAATGGGCTACTGACCCTCAGCGTATGGCGGAGTTATGGGAAGGACGCAGCGTTACGGCTACTGCTGCTGCTCGGGTACGAGCTGATGGCAGTAGAGTCTTTGCCGGTGAGGATATCAGTGTTCCCCTATCGCGGGTAGCAGATGTTCTACGGGCTATACGGTCTCTGGGAGAAAAACATGGAGTACAAGTGGTTAATTACGGTCACATTGGTGATGGTAACGTTCATACTGCACCGGTGATCAATCCAGAGGATCCGGAAGAAGTGGAGAGAGTTTTGAAGTTAGTGGATGATATTCACCTACTGGCCATTGAGATGGAGGGCTCTACTACCGGCGAACATGGTGTTGGTGTTGTTCGTCGCCCCTACGCCGAAAAAGAGCACGGATTAGCAGTCCAGTATATGAAGGGCATTAAACAAGTATTTGATCCTCGGGGTATCATGAATCCCGAAAAGCTGTTCTAGTCGGGGAAAGGAGATAACATCATGGATTTTAAGAAGCTGCCTCCCGTGCAAGAGCAGATAATGAAGTGTGTCCGCTGTGGAAAATGCCGTAGTGTATGTCCGGTCTTTGCTGAAATCGGCAATGAAACTGCCGCTCCCCGTGGACATGTTTTTATGGTGCAGATGCTGCGCGATGGTAAAGTTGAACCTGATCAGGACGTTTATGATCATTTAGCTAACTGCCTGATGTGCGAGACCTGTAGTGTAAACTGTCCTTCAGGTATAGATATACATCAACTGAACGCCGCCGCCCGCTCATATATATACGACCACAATCCAACGGTAGGTAAAGAACTGATCTTCGATACCCTATGGACTAATCCAGCTTTGCTTAAAACCTCCACCAAGTTTTTATGGGGTGCTCAGAAGACCGGACTTCAGAATCTGGCCCGTAATCTCGGCCTGATGAAGATCCTCCCGGGCGATCTGCCCAAAGCAGAAGGCATACTATCTTCCATACCGTTAAGGTCAGGTCGTGGTAGGATCAAGGAAGTCAATCCTGCCCAGGGCGACCAACTCTACCGGATAGGCTATTTTCTTGGCTGTGGTACTGACCTGCTACACCCACAAGTGGCTAAGGCTACCGTAGAGGTTTTGACCCGTAACGGTTGTGAAGTGATCGTTCCACGAGAAACGCGCTGTTGCGGTTTGCCCCATTTAGCTAACGGCAAAATGGACACCGCTCGTAAATTGTTGGCTCACAATGTAAAAATATTTAATGAATACGACTTTGATTATATTATTACTGACTGTGGTTCCTGTTCGTCAGCACTGTCTTACCACAATATCGAATTCGTTTTAGGAGGTCTCAAAATCGAAGACCAGGCCTTTGCTTTTGCTGACAAGGTAATCGATCTCACTAAATTCCTGGTGGAAGTATTGGACATCCACCTACCCGAAAATCCTCAAGCCGAGCGGTGCCGAGTCACTTACCATGATCCCTGTCATTTGGCTAATGCCCAGGGGATCAAGACACAGCCACGAGAACTGTTAAAACGGATTCCGGGTGTAGAATTAGTTGAGATGGCCGAGGCCAATCGTTGCTGTGGAGGATCAGGTACCTTCAGCGTTACCCACTACGATCTGTCCATGAAGATTCTTGATCATAAAATGGACAATGCTATGGAAACAGGTGCTGCTTATTTAGCAACTTGCTGCCCTAGCTGTATGATGCAACTCCAGCATGGAGTGAATCGACACAAGTGGAACTGCCAGGTAGTTCACCCTGTTGAGTTGGTTTATGATTATTATCAATCTTTGCCTGAGTTGGCTAAGGTTTGACCAGTAATGCCAACACCCTTTCAGTCTTGAAGGGGTGTTTTTGCTTAATTTAGCCATACTATAAGTAGAAAAACAAGGTGGTAATAATGAGTAACCGACGCACCAAACTGATATTCAGACAGATACGCGATGCCAATCTTCGCTACCATCTAATTGAAAACGGAGATCGTGTAGCCGTTGGTATGTCAGGCGGTAAAGACAGTCTTACCCTGCTCTACTTTTTAAGACTTCTCCAGCAGCACACTCCCTTAATGTTCGAACTAGTTCCTATTTATATAGATTTAGGTTGGAATAACCCTACCGAACCCATACAAGAATTCTGTACTGATTTAGGCCTGGAAATGGTGATAAACCCCACCAATATCGGCGAGGTAGTTTTTCATATAAAAGAAGATCGGCACCCCTGCTCACTATGTGCTAACCTGCGCCGAGGAGCCCTGAATCAATTGAGCAAGAAACTGGGGTGTAATAAAGTGGCGCTGGGACATCACCTTGATGATGTAGTTAATACCTTGCTTATGTCGATCTTATTCGAAGGGCGCTATCAGGTTTTTACTCCCAAAACCTGGCTGGATCGCATAGAACTAACCGTAATTCGTCCCCTGATCTATGTTGAAGAAAGAGATATACAGCTGTTGGCCGACTCCCTGCAGTTCCCAGTGGTGCAAAATCTATGCCCGGCGGATGGCAATACCAAACGAACTGAAATAGCCGATTTTATGCAGGCTTTCGAGGCCAGATTTCCCGGAGCCCGCCGCCGTTTTTTATCGGCTATTGAAAACGTTGGGCCAGATGCTTTCTGGCGTTAAGCAAACAAGTGTTTGTGTTAAAAAGCATCTGGTGCTATAATGTTGGCAAGGCATGATATTTAAGGAAGGTTGGTTGATATGCAGCTAAGTGACCGCCAGCAGCAAATATTGGATTATATCCGACAGCGTATCAAGACTAACGGCTATCCCCCGACAGTGCGGGAAATTGGCGAAGCAGTGGGATTGAAGTCCAGTTCAACCGTACACTCATACTTAGTTCAGTTGGAAGAATTGGGTTTGATCCGAAAGGATCCTACCAAACCCAGAGCTATTATACCCGTGGATAATGATGATACTGCTCAGCATAGTGAGGGCCTGTCACTCCCCTTGGTTGGACGGGTAGCAGCGGGAACACCTATTCTGGCAGAGCAGAATATTGAGAACTACTTGTCCGTACCAACCGAATTGGTTGGCAATGGAACTCATTTTTTATTGGAAGTAAAAGGTGACAGTATGATCGAAGCAGGTATTTTGGATGGTGACTATCTGATCGTGCGTCAGCAAAACCAGGCCTCTAATGGGGAAATTGTAGTAGCCATGATGGAAGACGAAGCCACCGTCAAACGCATCTATTTCCACAGTGATCATATTGAACTTCGCCCGGAAAACAGTTCCATGCAATCCTTCCGTGTCAATGATGCCCAAATACTAGGAAAAGTGACCGGTCTTATCCGTAAGATGTAATGTGAATGTAATAATGAAGAAAGGAGGCATAACAGCCTCCTTTTTGAATGCATTTAGAATTTTTCCAGGTATTCATAGATCTCCCAGTCATAGACCCGGGAGCTATAATTTTCCCATTCTTTGATCTTGGCCAATACAAAGCGGGAAAAAATGTGTTCTCCCAGTGCTTCCTGAATTAGAGTATCTTGTCTTAATTCGTTAATAGCTTCATAAAGATTCTCGGGCAATGAGTTGATATTGTTCATCTTGCGAGTAGCCAGATCCATTTCATATATATTCTGTTCCACAGCTGCCGGAGGTTCCAAATGGGAGCGAATGCCATCCAGCCCTGCTTTCAACACTACTGCTAGGCCTAAATAAGGATTACAGGTAGGATCCGGACTGCGTAACTCAATGCGAGTGCCAATCCCCCGCCGAGAAGGTATACGTATTAAGGGACTGCGATTGCGATAAGACCAGGCAATATATGTGGGAGCTTCATAACCAGGCACTAACCGTTTATATGAATTTACCGTGGGGTTGGTAATAGCTGAAATAGCTGGGGCGTGCTTCAACACTCCGGCCATGAAACTGCGGCATAACTTACTAATTCCATCCTGCGCAGTGGCATCATAGAAAACATTCTCTTCACCCTTAAACAGAGAAACATGCAGATGCATGCCCGAACCAGCAATACCATAAATAGGCTTGGGCATAAAAGTAGCGTGGAGTCCATGTTGCTGGGCAACTGTACGCACAACAATTCGGAAAGTAACTATGCTGTCGGCAGTATGCAGTGCTTCCTGATATTTGAAATCTATTTCATGCTGACCGGGAGCCCCTTCATGGTGAGAAGCCTCGATCTCAAAACCCATGCTTTGCAGAGTCTTTACCATATCTCGACGGGCTTCTTCACCTTTGTCAACCGGTGGCAAATCAAAATAGCCGGCTTTATCATTAGTTTCCAAGGTAGGCACACCATTTTCATCCAATTGAAACAGGAAAAACTCAGGCTCGGGTCCCACATACATGGTATAGCCCATGTCCTTAGCCTCCTGCAGTACCCTTTGCAGGGCATAGCGTGGTGATCCGGTAAAAGGCAGATTATCAGAGTCATAAATATCACAGATCAATCGAGCGGTTTTGCTGCCGTTCCAAGGTAGAATCAGAAAAGTGTCCAGATCAGGCCGTAGATACATATCGGACTCTTCAATGCGTACGAAACCTTCAATAGAAGATCCGTCAAACATCAATTCACCATCCAGTGCCTTTTCCAGTTGATCGACAGTAATAGATATACTCTTCATTACTCCCAGGATGTCAGTAAACTGCAATCTAATAAATTCTATCTCTTGCTCAGCCGCTACGCGCAAAATGGATGCTTTATCCACAATTATCCCTCCATATATACTTGGCTGTTTTTAATTGCCTTAGATTAACACATAATAGCTAGTCCCGCAATTAGAACACTTTGATGATAAATGAAATGATCATACCCACAGCAATAAGCAAATTCACAACAATTCCTGAAAACAGGCCTATCAAGGCTCCCGCCGAGGCCCTGATGGCCTGGTCGGAGTTCTTCTGAGTAAAGTATTCGCCAATAAAAGCCCCCAGTAGAGGCCCAATTATTATTCCCAGGGGAGGTAACAGGATCAAACCAAAGAACAAACCCAAAATAGCTCCTACACTGCCCCATTTACTGGCGCCAAAGTGACGAGTTCCCCAAACTGTTGATAAGTAGCTAAACAACATGGACAAGGCGGTTATTATTCCTAAGATTATCAAGTATCCCGAAGTAATCGCTGTGAAACCTTCATACCAACCGTAAAATAAGGCCGCTATAAAAATGAAGGGTATCCCAGGCAGAACCGGCAAAATGGTTCCCGCCGCACCGATCAACATGGCCACGATGACCAATATCAATACTATATTACTCATCACCGTTCTCCTTTTTGAATTATTAACTCCCCCAGCAAACGCCCTATCACATAGCGGGTATGTTCATAAGTAAGCCCCCCCTGCATAAAAGCAGTATAAGGAGTTCTCAAGGGGGCATCACAGGACAGTTCGATGGACGATCCCTGAACAAAAGTTCCTGCTGCCATAATGATCTGATCCGCATAACCAGGCATATCTGCAAATTCAAGCCGCACATCACTGTCTATCGGTGATGATTCCTGAACGATCTGGCAGAATCTTTTGATCTGCTGGGGATCATTGAGAATAATAGCCTGGACAATATCAGATCGTTTTTCATGCCAGCGCGGGCTCACGGTCAACCCCACTCGTTCGAAAACAGCTGCTGCCAGTACAGCACCCTTAAGAGCCTGCAAAACAATATGCGGAGCCAGAAACAGACCCTGATATAGAAGGCGGTTCTGTCCCAGGCTAGCCCCCAACTCCTTCCCTAACCCAGGAGCAGTTAGATAATCGGCGATCTGATCCACCAAATCAGTCCGACCAACTATATATCCTCCTGATACTGCCAATCCGCCACCCGGATTTTTAATAAGTGAACCCGCCATCAAATCAACCCCATAATCGGTGGGCTCTGAGGTATTAACAAATTCGCCATAACAATTATCCACCATGATTATGGTGTGGGGATTACGGGCACGAACCATATCTACCATTTGCTTGATGGTATCCAAGTCCACTGCTGGACGGAGACTGTATCCACGCGACCTTTGGATCAATACCATACGGGTCTGCTCAGTTATGTAATCAGGCAGTGCGGCCAAATCAGCTTTCAACTCGGAAGTGAGCGGTATCTCCTGATAGTTGATACCACGATCCACCAGACTGTGGGGTAGATGTTTTTCATAACCGATCACTCTCTTAAGAGTGTCATAAGGAGGCCCTGCTAGAGATATCAACTGGTCGGCTGGCCTGAGCAAGGCAAACAAACAAGCTGATATAGCATGGGTTCCCGACACAATTTGCGAACGCACCAGGGCACTGGGCGTCGAAAAAACATCAGCATAAATGTCTTCCAGAGTATCTCGTCCCACATCTCCATAGCCGTAACCAGAAGATGATTGAAAGTGTGACTCGCGAACTCTATGATGCTGAAATGCTCGCAATATCCTAGTCTGGTTAGTATAGGCAGTATCTTCGAGCTGATCAAAAGTATCCCGTAGATCCTGTTCTACATCTCTTATCAATTTGGAAGTTTGCATTAGTGGTTCCACCTTCCCTGTATCAACGATTTATGTTTTCTGGATCGGGTAGATCAAATTCTTCAATAGTCATAAGTTCCTTGCGCCGCAGAGGTTCCCGATCAACTATACGCAGAGCCTGCAAGCGAATAGACTTTTCAACCAGATTCCGCACATAGCGGGCATTGCCGCTGTGAGGATGGCGCTGACGAACAAATTCCTGTAAATGGTTTTTAAGCTTCCAACGGCAGCCATTAGTTAATTCATAATCACGCTCTTGGTACATTTGTATGGCAATAGACAACAGTTCATCCGCATTATAATCTGCGAAATCAATGTGAATCGGAAACCGAGATCGCAAACCAGGATTGGAGCGTAAAAAACGTTCCATTTCGTAAGAATAACCTGCCAAGATAACCACAAAATTATCGCGGTTATCTTCCATGGCTTTAACTAATGTTGCCACAGCCTCCTGTCCGAAGTCCTTTTCCCCACCCTGAGATAGAGTATAGGCCTCGTCAATAAACATAATCCCTCCCAGAGATTTTTTCAACAATTCCCGGGTTTTTTGCGCAGTATGTCCAATATACTCCCCAACCAGATCTGCTCGTTCTACTTCCAACAGTTGACCTTTGCTGAGCACTCCGATATCACGAAAAATCCGCCCCAGGATGCGGGCAACGGTGGTTTTGCCAGTGCCAGGATTGCCTTTGAATACCATATGCAATGCATTGGGGCAGGCTTTGAGTTGCATTTGGCTGCGACGGGATTGAATAAGAGAAAAGGCGGTCACCTCTGCCAGAATTCTCTTAACATCCTTTAAGCCGATTAAATTCTCAAGTTCCTTAAAGGCATCGGTCTTAGGAAATGTATTGGATGCCGCTTCACTATCCTGTGGGTTATTGACATTATAACGCATAGATATTTCCAATTTGATCACCACTTGCTTAAAGTCTAGGTTAATATATGCCAAATAGACAGAAGTGGTGATACTCGATAAGTATAAGCAAATAAAAATCCGCTCCGAGGCAAGCGGATAAATCACATATAAAAAGAATAAAACCCGGTTGCCCGGGTTCTAATCGTCCTCAGTCTTGGAGTCCAGATTTAGACCAGCAATAGGTCTGAGCGGTGCCACTGTGGAAATAGCATGCTTATAAACCAGTTGTTGCTTTTGTTCCAATTCTACCACCACTGTAAAGTTGTCAAATCCCTTCACTAACCCCTTTATTTGAAATCCGTTGACCAGGTAAATGGTTACCGGTACTTTGTCTTTCCTAACTTGGTTCAAGAATGCATCCTGAAGATTGATATGACCCTTACTCATTAAGGCTTTGCCCCCATTTCCATTGCTTTGTTCATATTACAAATTCTACATCTGCGATAATAGTCCTTCCATATGGCTAGATATTTTTTCAGCCAAATCCTGCTCTGAGTACTGCGCAACGTCGAACCAGACGATCCTTTGGTCGCGTTTAAACCAAGTATACTGACGCTTTGCATAGTTTCGGGTTTCCTTCTTAATTGCATTGACCATTTCCGAATAAGTGAATAAACCCTCCAGGTAGTACAATACCTGCTTGTAGCCCAAAGCCTGCATGGCATTGTTATGCAGACCGTAACCCCGCCGGTGAAATCCTTCTACTTCCTCGATCAAACCAGCTTTTAACATGGTATCTACTCGATCATTGATGCGCTGATAAAGAGTTTCTCTCGTTAAGTAAAGTCCTACCGCGGCGAGATTGTAAGTATCGGGTTGGCGCTTCTGCTGCTGGGAGAAGGGTTTACCAGTCAATTCATATACCTCGAGGGCACGAACGATGCGTTTTTCATCCTGGGGACTAATCCGCTGGGCATAATCGCGATCGATCTTTTCCAAGCGTAGGTATAAGTCAGTTAACCCCTTTTGGCTGGCTTCCTGTTGAAGACGCTGTCGAACTTCCGCACGAGTGTCCATAGGGAAAAAGCTATAATTGTCAACTACGCTCTGATAATAAAGACCGGTGCCGCCCACTAGCAAAGGAATTTTTCCCCGTTGGTTGATTACAGCGATCAATTCCTGGGCTTGTGATTGGTATTCAGCCACCGTAAAATCATGATCCACCTCGGTAATATCCAGGAGATGATGAGGAACGGCAGATCGTTCCTGCCAATTGGCTTTGGCTGTACCAATATCCATACCTCGGTAGACCTGCATGGAGTCACAGGAGATTATCTCACCATTTAAACGTTTAGCTATCTGGATGGCTAACCCTGTTTTCCCCACTGCCGTGGGCCCCACTAGAGCTGCCAGCTTTAGCACAGGCATCACCTCATTTATGTTTAGGTGCTCAACTTATGTTTATAACTCCATAAGCCAGCTTGTGGCCAGCGGTGGAAAGTATCGTTTCAATACCCAGTCGTCTAAATTCTTCCCCATCACTTCTTTCTTTAACAACTACCCGGGTACGAGCTACTCGACAGGCCTCCTCAATTGTGTCCAATGATAACGGACGAGGATCGGCCAAATTACGCAGGGGTGAAAGCGGTTGGCTGCTCATCAGTGGTTGACGAAACATGGGATCAAAATAAACCACATCAAATGAGTTGCTAGCCTGTTGAGCCAGGAATTGGTTATGGTCAGCATTAATCACCTCAATGCGCTGGATGGGTTCCGTGAGCCAAGAAATATCACTGGTAAAACAGCGCATTCCCCATTTAATAATAGCGGCCACTACTGGAGACGATTCTAGACCCACTACCTTGTCATTAGTAAAAAAGGACGCCACCACTGCATCAGCACCCAATCCCAGAGTGCAATCAAGGAAAGAATCCCCTTTCTGCAAACCACAAGCTTTTATCATGGGGTCATCCTGGTTACTCTTGCGATAGGCACCAATGCGTATCTTAGCCATACTGGGGTGAAAAAAGAATTGCTCACCACCAAAATGCAAGACCGGTCCGTTGTCCTTCCAGACCACCACTCCATCAGCATGGTATTCCTGCATAAGTCGAGGCAGGCTTTTTCCGGAACGTGGCACATACGGCAGTCCTATATCCGCCAAGAACTCTTCTAACTCTGTCGAGCACGATTCGGCTGACAGTGGGCTGGTAACTATTAATTTCAAATCGGTCAATCCCCGCCTTTGCTTAAGCTCGCTTAAAGATTCTTTCGAGATCATTCTGCCCAATTTTCATCAAGGTGGGCCTACCGTGAGGACAATGCTGATATTGATCCTGGTTGAGCAAATCCGTTACCAAGGCCTGCATTTCCAAAGAAGACATATAATCACCAGCTTTTATGGCTTGATGACAGGCCATACTTATCATGGCTTCCTCACGAAAATCTTGGTAATCGCCGGTTTCCAGAAGGTCGATCAAATCTGTCAGGACATCGATCTCCCGGCCTTTGATCTGGTTGGGGACTCGGCGAAGCAGCACCGAGGAAGGTCCGGCTCGATCATAACCAAAACCTATCTGTTCTAATCGCTGTTTCTCTCTTTCCAATAGGTCAGCCTGGAGGACAGAAATATCGACTGATATAGGGAAGAGCAGTTCACTGCCTGGATCAGATTGGAGATATTGATCACGGATCCGATTAAACAGTATTCTCTCCTGAGCAGCGTGCTGATCAATTATCCATAATCCTTCTTCTGTTTCCACCAGTATATAGGATTGTAAGAGTTGTCCCATCACCTTTATGGGGATTGGAGCTTCCGGGCTGCTGACCGTTTGATCCGCGGGGACAGGTTCAGTATAAACTGATGATGGTGTTAGGGTTTCATGGAGTAATAATTCTCCAGTCTCATAATCAACTTTCTCATAGGCAGATAAGCGTACAATGGGTGGATAGTGGGACGGATGCACCCCTGCCAAAGCCGACCTGTCATGGGTGGACAGGCGGTCAACGATCAGTTGTCGTAGTGATGAAAAGACCTGCTTTTCATCGGCAAAGCGCACTTCCCACTTCTGGGGATGGACATTCACATCCACCATTTCTCGTGGTACTGATAAATTCAAGATCACTATCGGGTATTCGCGGGAAAGTAGCAATCCCTGGTAAGCCATGTCGATAGCCCGGTACAGCAGGCTGCTGCGGACGGGACGGTTATTAACAAACAAAAGCTGGCTACGTCGGTTATTGCGCGTGGTTTCTGGTGGAGAGATCATCCCCGCCAAGGAAAATGAATCACCCTGATAGGATATATCTAATAGAGTTTTTACAAATTGGCTGCCATAAATAGCTACGGCCGCATCTCGCACTGATCCATTACCTGGGGTCTTAAAAAAGGTCTTACGGCTATTTTTCAAGGTGAAGGAAACCTCTGGGCGAGCCAATGCATAACGGGATACCAGTTCATGAATATGATTGCCTTCACTTACAGGGCTTTTTAGAAATTTTCTGCGTGCCGGGGTGTTAAAGAATAGATCACTAACTCTAATGCGAGTTCCTGGGGGGCAGGAAGCCGGTTCCAGCGTTTTCAGTACTCCCCCTTCGTAACAGGCATACATACCCGTCTGCTCTGGTGGACAGGAATACAACTCCAAGCGTGATACCGAGGCGATACTGGGCAAGGCTTCACCACGGAAACCCATGGTTCCAATGTTGAGCAAATCACTCTCTGAGGTTATTTTACTGGTAGCATGGCGCATAAAAGCCGGGGGGATATCCTGTGCACCTATACCGTGACCATTATCCTCTACCTCGATAATCTCAATGCCACCCTGAGCAAAGTCGATGGTGATACGAGAAGCTCCAGCATCCAGAGCATTATCTATCAGTTCTTTGACTACCGAAGCCGGTCTCTCGATCACCTCTCCGGCAGCAATTTTATTTATTAAGTGTTCATTCAGCAGGTGTATCTTGTTCATTTAATGATACTTTCCTCAGCTTTTTCTGTATTGAAGCTGCGATATTCGCGTTTGATGCGATCCTGTAAGTAAACATAATCATAACGATCATAGCGGATCATTTCCTGGTATACTTCGGCACCCTGGTCATGACAGGCTGAACAGCAGTTTATAGGAACTGATATGCACAGGACTCGGTATAGTTTACCGTTACGTTGCTGAGCGGTTGATTCCAGCATGCGGAAACCGCAGCAATCCGGACAATTACGTAGCCGCATCTGCTGTTCTTCGTGAATATAATCGGTATCATAAAAGATGCGTTGATATTCGCTGAAAAACTCACCCTGAGAACGGCGATTCTTATCTATGGTATCCTGGCGATGCCTAAATAGGTTGAGCTGTGTCTCAGTCATCTTTTTGATCGCTTCCAGGTTACGGAAAGACTCTCTGAAGTTCTCACGGGCATAATCAGGTTCGCGCAAATTGCTATAGTCCATGCCAGCCATAGCCATTATGATTCCCATGTTGATATAGGGTAGGGCTGTCTCCACTGAATAACCCCCTTCTAAAACAGCTATATGGGGAGCAAGTTTGTGGTTTAATTCAGCATAACCCTGGGCAGTGAACCGCATATCAGCCAGTGGGTCAGTATAATGGTTATCCTGACCGGCCGAATTAACTACCAAATCGGGCTTGAACTCTTCCAACAACGGTAATACCAGATGATCGATCACATAGTGGATTCCTGCATCGGTGGTCTTGGGCATCAAAGGTACATTTATGGTAGTGCCGTAAGCTAACGGCCCTCCAGCCTCGTCCATAAACCCCGTGCCGGGATACAGGGTGCGTCCATCCTGATGAAACGACACATACAAAACGTCTGGGTCATGGTAGTATATCTCCTGGGTTCCATCACCATGATGTACATCAGTATCTATGACCGCAACCCGTTTGACCCCATATTTATGACGCAGGTATTCGATCATAATAGCTTCATTATTTATATTACAAAAACCACGATTGCCGTGGCTTACAGTCATGGCATGGTGCCCGGGAGGTCTGACTATGGCAAAACCATTTTTGATTTCACCCTTCATATAGGCATCAGCCAATACAAGAGTAGACCCGGCTGCCACAAAATGGGCTTCTAATAAACTGGCCTTTTGATCAGGAACCACAAAATGAACCGCACCAATATCAATGGGTTCAGCCAAGCGTGGTTTGTATTCACGTATTTCAGGAAGATCCATGATGCCTTCTTCAAAAAGCTGATCGCGGGTGTAGAGCAACCGCTCCTCTCGTTCTGGGTGAGTAGGAGAAATAGCCCAATCAAAAGCTGGAAAAAACAACACACCTGTCGGTTTCATCTTCTCACCCCCTGATATTCTGTGATCAACCCAGGTGCGACCTGTGCTCCAATATCAAAAATACGGCCATTTCGATCCCATCCTCGGATCAAATTAAACTGTTCTTCCAGGAAAATAGAATGATCATCTAGATAATCGTCCATCCCCCGCTCTTTTCCCAGTTGGTATAAGTATTTCATGGCCAGGTGGCGGGCGTCCACCAGCTGATATTTATCAATATCGCCACATTCTTCCACTATTCCGCCAGGCTCCACCGCACATAAAGATCGGGCCGTATCCAGGTGTAAATAAACCGCCAGAGTCGGTCGGGCAACTGCTGCTCCCAGAGCGTTGGCAACATCAGCATAGTTGTGGAGAAAAGGCTCCACCTGTAAGGAGTTAGCCACACTAGGTATTATGGAGTGAGCAGCAGCTCCAATGCCTACCACTCGATCCAGAGTAAAATGTCGTTGGTGGACAACTTCCCACACCCGGTAGGCGGGTTCGTTTTCCCATTCCTTGAACATGTCATCAGTGGCCTCCACTAGCGTGTTTACAACTTGTTGGATGACTATGGTACATACATCATCTAGGTCAAGAGAACTCGCCTGGGCTAGTTTCTGCAGATAAGCTTCAGAGCGGCTAGCATCACCTTGTTGCAAAGACAGACCATAATTAAAAGCATCGGTGACTGTCGCCGTTTCACCTCCGAAGCAGGCCGCCGGTCCTATTCTATCCATCAAAATATCAATTCGTCCATTTTTATAGATCAAGGGACTGTCTCCTCCGATGGCAAGGGAGCGTACTGAAACTGCTTGCACATGGGTGTACTGGTTCATCAACTGTGCGCCCCGAGAAGCCTGTAAAGGTAAACCTTCCACCAGCAGAGCGAGATCTGAGGTAGTGCCACCGATATCAATTACTAGCGAATTATGCTTGTCCATAGTAAGAGCCAGGGCACCCATAGTACTGGCTGCAGGTCCGGAAAAAATCGTCTCACATGGGAAGTATCGAGATGTCTCCAGTGGCAGAGTACCGCCATCTGCCTTTAGAACATGTACTTCTATACCCTCCCCCCGTTGCTGTAAGGCTCTTTCTACCTCATCAACAAAACGCTGCCATTCTGGTGAGATCATAGCGGTAAAATAAGCAGTGGCAGCTCGGCGTGGAAAATTTAGTCGATTGGAAATGTCGCAGCTCAAGAATACGTCTAAATCGGGGTATTCCTCTTTGAGAATCTTAGCTACCTGATCTTCGTGGTTACGGTTGCGATTGGAAAACTTGCCAGCTACCGCCGCCCTTTTAATGCCCATTTGTTTTAGCTGGTCAGCTAAGTTCTTGATTTCAGCAGCAGAAAGGGGTTCTATTTCTCGTCCGCGAAAATCAATGGCGCCCTTCATAAAAAAGGTATCAGCCGATAGTTGATAAGCTTGGTGCGGCAAGCCATATCCAGGTATCATGATAAGTGCTGTGCGCTGGCCTTTGCCGGTAGCCAATAAATTAGTCACCAAGGTAGTGCTGAGCACGATGCGCTGCACTTTAGTATGGGCAGGCACTGCCGCCAACAGATCATCCAGTACCCCCAGGATGACTGTTTGCAGGTTGTTATTGTCAGTCGGCCTTTTAACCGCCTTTTTGACTTCCTGTCCAGCGAACAGTACACCGTCAGTGAATGTTCCGCCCACGTCAATTCCAATCAACATAATGGCCACCTCCTGTAGGTCAGGTCAAGCTCCCTTTCCATTCGTACAATAAAGACAAGGCCTCCCGGGGAGACAAATTATCGACATCCAGAGCGCGCAGTCTCTGTATGATGGGATCCTCTGTGCCAAATAAGCTAGGCTGCTCCATTAGACTTGGTGATTGGTTACTACCCGCTCTGCTTTCGAGATCATGAAGGATTTCCTGGGCACGTACAATGACATCCCGCCGTAAGCCAGCCAATTGAGCTACATGCAAGCCATAGCTTCTATCAGCCCTACCTGGCAAGACCCGTTTGAGAAAGACCACACTGTCTCCAGAATCTTGCACCGATACCGACAGATTGATTATCCCAGGGAGAGTTTCTTCCAACTGGGTCAGTTCATGATAATGAGTGGCAAATAAACTGCGAGCTCTAATGTGGTCAACTATATACTCAGTTACCGCCTGAGCCAGACTTAACCCATCATATGTACTGGTCCCCCGCCCTATTTCATCCAGAATGATCAGGCTGTTGGGAGTAGCATTATTAATGATGTTAGCTACCTCGACCATCTCTACCATAAAAGTACTCTGTCCGGCGCTCAGATCATCAGACGCGCCTACCCGGGTAAACAAACGGTCTACCAATCCAATGCGGGCATAATCAGCCGGGACAAAACTCCCCATTTGCGCCATTAACACCAGCAAAGCGATTTGTCGCATATAGGTGCTTTTCCCGCCCATGTTTGGTCCGGTAATGATAGCAAAACGTGATTCCTCTTGGTTTAGTTTAACATCGTTGGGAACAAAACGCGAATTGACCAAATGTTTCTCTACCACCGGGTGCCGGGAAGCACGAGCTTCGATTAGTCCGCTGTTATCCATAATCGGTCGAACATAATTATTGGCATAAGCCGCTTCAGCTAATGACAGTAAAACATCCAGAACTGCAATCTGTTCCGCTGTCTTCTGAAAACGAGGTAAGAATGACAATAGATCTTCTCGTATCTGACAGAACTCCGCATACTCCAAAGCGAAGAGTCTTTCACGGGCTCCCAGTATGCGTTCTTCGTACTGCTTTAGTTCATCACTGATAAATCGCTCATTATTTACCAGTGTCTGTTTGCGGTGATAGTCATCCGGAACCAGATGAAGATTGGATTTGCTTACTTCTATGTAATATCCAAACACCTTGTTGTAAGCTATTTTAAGGTGTTTAATGCCAGTACGTTCTTTCTCACGTTTCTCTAAGTCAATCAACCAGCCAGAACCTGTCCTTGCCAATTCGCGCAGTTCATCTACTTCTGCTGAGTATCCCTGCCTGATAATGTCTCCTTCACGTAAAGACAAGGGGGGATCATCGTCTATGGAGACTGCAATCAGATCATGCATATCTGACAGTGAATCCAACTTGGCAATTTCTGTGAGCAGTTCACAGTTAGTCTCAGCCAGCAGATCTCTTACCACCCCTGCCTTTTCCAAAGATTGTCGAATTGCTACCAGATCACGTGGATTTGCTAGTTGACTGCCTATTTTACCAGCCAGACGCTCCATATCGTATACTTCGCCTAGGGCTTGGCGCAGGTTGCTGCGGAGCACCAGATCATCGATCAGTTCCTGTACGGCCTCATGTCGTTGCTGAATTTGCTGGAGATCTCTTAAAGGCAGTTCGATCCAGCTTTTTAATCTTCTTCTCCCCATAGAAGTATCGCAGTGATCAAGTATAGAAAACAGCGAACCTTCTCTTTTGCCATCCCTCAAAGTGCTGGTCAATTCCAGGTTGCGCCTTGTGCCGATATCCATTTCCAGGTACTGATCACCATAATGAATGCTGATATTATGCAAATGATAGAGGTGAGCCTGACAGATCTTGTTCAAATAATTGATGATTGCAGCGGCCGCATAAACGGCCAAATCGTATGCAGCAGTGATACCGAAGCCTTCCAGGGTCGCTACCCGGAAGTGCTGCTGCAAAATTTCTTCCGCTATGGCATAACTCCTAGGGAAGTCCGCGGTAACTAGAGGTAAATGTGTTAATTCTGCCTGTTCCTCTATCCACAGAGAAGGTTGATCTTCGGCCAGGAGGCACTCGCTGGGGTTCAGGCGCAACAGTTCAGCGTAGAGCATGGCTACGGCATCTTTACCATTCCACTGACAAACCTTAAATTCGCCGGTAGATATATCCGCAAAAGCTAAACCGGCGCGTTCATCATCAATGTATACCGCCGCGAGATAATTGGCGGCCATTTCCGAAAGCATATTATCTTCGATAACTGTGCCAGGAGTGATGATCCTTACAATTTCCCTTTTGACCAACCCTTTAGCTATCCGAGGATCTTCCATCTGTTCACATATGGCCACTCGATAACCCCGAGCGATAAGCTTGGCTATGTAGGATGAGGCGGAGTGATGGGGAACCCCGCACATAGGAACGCGTCCAGCATCACCGCCGTCCCGGGAGGTCAAAACGATCTCTAGTTCGCGAGCAGCCACTTGAGCATCCTCAAAAAACATCTCATAAAAATCTCCCAGACGGAAGAACAGTAAACAGTCCGGTTGCTGGTCTTTGATTTGCAGATATTGTTGCAACATGGGAGTGTACTTTGACATTTTGGAAACCCCTCAAAAAGAAAGACTTAGAATACTAAGTCTTTCAGTGTCATATAAATCTTAGCCCATAGATGAAATGTTAACTACAGCCGCCTCCACAACTATCACAGCAGTCAGAACTACAACTGCCGGCTCCGGCAATAGCTTGGTTCATGGCGAAATAAACGCCCTGCATCAAATTATCAAAGCTCTCCTGAGCTTGAACTAATTCAGCTATCACACTATTGGCGGTCAATTGCTGTTCCAGAATATTAAGGTGATCTTCCTCCGCCTTGGTAACCAATAATCCGTCATGGAATTTGTTATCCAGTTTGTTTTTGGCATCCTGATATCTCATGAGCAGATCATAGGCGGTACTGTCCTGAGTAAGCTTCATCTGTAAAGCCTTAAGCCGATCTACCTCGTCTGATTCAGCCACCGCAGATCCAAGTTCAAACGCTAAGCGAATTATTTCTTCGGTAGTCAATATTTAGTCCTCCTAACCATTTATGCATTTGACTGCATATCAAAATCAATTTATGATCCTATTCTAACATGACGAGATGAGCAATAAAATTGTTTAATCCAAGAAATTTGATTTATCTTGGAGCGATTTCATTACTCATTCATCACCTCTCCAAAAAGCGAAAAGGTCTTACCCTGGGTTATTCTTACGGGAATGATCCTGCCTATTAAATCGTTAGAGCCCGATATTATCACAATCCGATTGGTACGGGTACGGGAAGTTAATTTGCTTTTGTCGGTTTTGCTGGGGCCTTCCACTAGGACTTCTTCCACCTGTCCTTCCAATGATTGATTGATTTCTTTGGCTATGCGATATTGAACCAGATTCAATTCACTAAGCCTCTCTTTTTTAGTCTCTAGGGCTATCTGCTCAGTAAACTCAGCCGCACGGGTTCCACGACGCACTGAATACATGAACGTGAAAGCTGCATCAAAACGAACCTTTGTAACCATATCAAGGGTATCAGCAAAATCCTCTTCCTGTTCACCGGGAAACCCCACGATCAAGTCACTGGTGATAGCTACTCCAGGAATTCGTTCCCTCATTTGGGAGGTCAGTTCTAGATAATGCTCACGGGTATAGCCACGGTTCATTCTTTGAAGAATGCGGTTACTACCTGACTGAAGGGGCACATGAATATGTTCGCAAATAACAGGATTATCCGCGATGGTTTCAATTAATTTATTGGACATATCTTTAGGATGGGAGGTTGTAAAACGTACCCGGTCAATACCTTCTACTGATGCTGTCATTTCCAATAGGTCAGCAAAATCAGTTTTCTCATCTAGCCCCTTACCATAGGAATTGACATTTTGGCCCAGGAGGGTCACTTCCCGGTATCCCTGACCAGCCAGTTCCCTGACCTCTTTCAATATATCAGAAGACCGGCGGCTTCTTTCCCTGCCCCGGGTATAAGGCACGATACAATAGCTACAAAAGTTGTTGCAACCATACATGATATTAACGAAAGCACTGATGCCGGCCTGTCTAACAGAAGGCAGACTCTCTTCCACTTCGCCTTCTTTGTCCCACACCTGAAAAACTGGCTTATGAGTTTGTTTGGCTTGTTCGATCAAATAAGGCAATTCATGAAGGTTGTGTGTGCCAAAAACCACATCTACCCCCATCCTTTTCAGGCGGGCTTGTACTTCGGGAAGTTGAGCCATACACCCTCCGAAAGCAATGATCAGCTCAGGATTGTGGCGCTTCAGGACACCTATTTCACCTAGTTTCCCATAAACCTTATTCTCCGCAGAGTGACGTACACTGCAGGTATTAAACAGTATGATGCTGGCATCTTCGGGCTTATCCGTTGCACAATACCCCATAGCCTCCATCAGTCCGCTCATTATTTCCGAATCTCTGACATTCATTTGACAGCCATAAGTGATTATGTAGTAGGCTGGCGGCATCTCAAGTTGCTGATTCACAGGTTTTGATCACCTCGCATTTATATATTATACCTATTTTTACTCAAATATCTTAACAGAGAACAAAAAAGCCCGCTCCAACAACTGAGCGGGCTGATAAATATCCTTGTGACTAGGCAGTCACTCTACTGCTGTTTTTCCAAATTCCCATTTTTTCAGCCTCTTTCACCAGCTCATCCTGAAAATCCGGGTGAGCAATATTGATCAAGGCTTCTGATCTCTGCCAGGTAGACTTACCCTTTAGATTGGCCACACCAAATTCAGTCACTACCAGGTGAGTAACCTGCCGGGGCACAGTAATGATTGAACCCTGTGACAGCGTCGGTTTGATGGTTGATGTCACCGTACCGTCTTTAGTTTTGAAAGTAGACGGGGTACATAAGAAGCTCTGCCCGCCTTTAGACAAATAGGAACCCAAAACAAAGTCCAGCTGTCCGCCGTTACCGCCGATGTGCAGTAAGCCTGCTGTCTCGGAGTTGACCTGGCCGAATAAGTCTAATTCCAAACAGCTACATACTGATACAAAATTATCGATCTGGGCAATGGTGCTGATCTCATTTACATAATTCACTGGACAGGCGTGATGCAGTGAATTGTTATCAACAAAATCATAAAGTTCTTTGGAACCCATGGCAAAAGTCCACACCATTTTCCCACGGTCCAGATTTTTGTTGCCCGTTATTTTTCCAGCGTTATAGAGATTTAGAAAAGCATCCACAAACATTTCCGAATGAACACTCAGATCCTTAATGTCTGACTTGCAGATATAAGATCCGACCGTATTGGGCAGGCCGCCTATTCCTAACTGCAGTGTGCTGCCGTTTCTTACCCGTTCTACAATGTGAGCAGCGATCTTGCGATCCACTTCAGTAGCTTCTTTTCCTATGGAAACCGGCAGTTCCAGATTGCTTCCCTGCACGATGAAATCTATTTGGGAAATGTGGATGGCATTCTGCATGCCGTGAACTACGGGCATCTTTTCGTTAACTTCCACAATAACAGTTTTAGCATTATTGACTATCGCTGGTGCATCTGCCACCTGAGGCCCCAAATTAAAATAACCGTGTTTGTCCATGGGGGCAACTCTTAGCATAGCTACATCCAAATCAACATCCTGAGTGAAATACTTAAGCTGCTCTCTGAACTGTACGGGGATGTACCAGCAGCTACCCTGACGGTTCATTTTTCTTTCTACGGCACCAAACTGGGTAGAATTAAACTTAAAACGTTTGGCTTCAGGATCAGCTTTAACTATAGCCGGAGGTTCAGAATAAGGCCAAATAGTGGTGATGGTTTTAACGTCCTCCAGTTCATCGACCCGAGCAGCCAAAGCCTGATCCAAATCCCAAACAGCTCCGCAAAATGCACCGTAATGTACTGTATCTCCTGTCTTAATACTTTTTACAGCTTTATCTGCTGTTACTAGTTTAGAACGATATTGTTCGAGTAGTGTTGCCATTTCTGATTCTCCTTGTTGTGCATTTTCGTATAACTGAATTGACTATTTTATATTTTCGATAATAAAGGCCACCCCTGGTCCGCCGCTGGCACAGAGGGAAGCACAGCCATACTGTACCTGACGGCGTTTCATTTCATTCATCATAGTGAGTATCAGGCGTGCACCAGTCATACCCACCGGATGTCCAATGGAAATACCTGAGCCAACTCCATTAACACGTTCCATATTCAGTTTCAGCTCCCGGTTCACACCTAAGAACTGAGCCGCAAAAGCTTCGTTGATTTCCCAGTAATCAATATCATCCTGGGTCATCCCCACGAACTTTAAGGCTTTCCGGACTGCAGGAACTACCCCCATCCCCATAATGGAAGGATCCACGGCACCGGAAGCCGAAGATACCACTCTGGCCAAAGGTTTGATGCCTAATTCTTTGGCTTTTTCAGCGGACATCATTATGAGGGCTGATCCCCCGTCGTTCAGACCTGATGCGTTACCGGCTGTTACTGTGCCGCCCTTCTTAAAGGCGGGTCTTAGTTGGGCCAGAGATTCCAAAGTAGTATCAGCTCGGGGATGTTCATCGGTATCTACTTTTACAGTGCCTTTTCTGCTGGTAACTTCTACGGGAACAATTTCATCCTTAAACCAGCCATTAGCAATAGCCTTACAAGCCCTCTGATGGCTCAACAGAGCCAGTTCATCCTGTTCTTCCCTACCGATGTTGTATTTTTCAGCAATATTTTCCGCTGTAACTCCCATATGGTAATCATTCCAGGGATCTATGAGACCGCCCACCATTAGACCATCTAAGATTTGCTCGCCGTGACCAAGGCGATAACCTTTTCTGGCTCTCATCAAATAGTATGGAGTATTAGTCATGCTTTCCACCCCAACAGTAGCTCCAACTTCTACTTTGCCCAGCATGATCTGCTGTGAACAGATTTCTGCCGCACGCATCGAGGAGGGGCACTGCTGATGAACAGTAACCGCAGTTGATTCAATAGGGCAGCCTACTCCCAGGGCAATTAAACGGGCACTGTTTCCGGGCGAGGAGGATTGATTGCAGTGACCCCCTACTACTTCTTCTATTAAATCGGCACTGACTCCAGATTTCTCAAGTGCTCCTTTCAGAGCGATGATACCCAAGTCGACTGGATTCTTGCTGCTCAAGGATCCATTAAAATCTCCTACAGGTGTACGAGCTCCTCCTACAATAACAACTTCATGCATATGCTATTCTCCTTTCAACTATCTGCCGTTAAATTCCGGTTTTCTTTTATCCAGAAAAGCCCGCATGCCTTCTTTTTGGTCTTGGGTAGCGAACAAATCTGACCAGGCAATGGCTTCCAGTTCAGTACCAGCTTTTATATCCAGGTTAATTCCAGTATTTACAGTTCGTTTGACCATTCTTAATGCCAGTGGTGGCTTGCTGGATATTTTCTCCGCCATTTTAAGGGCTTCATCCAGCAGTGCTTCATCTTCAACAACTCGATTGACCAACCCCAACTCCAGGGCAGCCGCAGCATCTATATTGTCTCCCAGGAAAATAATTTCTTTAGCCTGGGCACAGCCGATTATGCGGGGCAGTCTTTGAGTTCCTCCCGCTCCAGGCATAATGCCTAAGTTTATTTCCGGTAATCCGAACCGGGCACTGCTCCCCGCCAGGCGTATATCAGCCGCCAGGGCTATTTCAAAGCCAGCTCCCAGTGCATATCCCTTCACAGCAGCGATAACCGGTTGCGGCAGACTTTCCAATTTGTTGAAAGTTGAACTAAAGGCGAAATTGCGTGCTTCTTCTGGAACCATATTGGCCATATCATTTACGTCAGCTCCTGCGGCGAAATGTTTCCCGGCTCCGGTCAGAACCACTACGCGAATATCACTGCTTCGTGCTATTATATCCACTGTCTGATCGATTTCATCGACCATCGCTCGGTTTAAGGCATTAAGCACTTTCGGGCGATTCAAGGTTAGAGTGGCTACATGCTTATTGACATCCAAGACAATGTGATTAAAGGTCACATTACTCACCACCTGTATCTATTTGTTATAGTCATAAAAGCCCTTTTTAGTTTTACGGCCATAATGTCCCTGGGCATAACGCTCTACAATGGCGGGACTGGGCTTATCATTGTTATCCCCGCTGGTACGGAATTTACCCATCAATACATCATACTCCAGATCAATTCCAGTCATATCCAGCAACTCAAAGGGACCCATGGGGTGACCCAGGCCATTTTTGACCGCTAGGTCGATGTCTTCGATAGAGGCTACTTCCTGATCCAGCAGATAACAAGCTTCCTGAGTTATAGCACTGAAAATCCGGTTTACAATAAACCCATAAATCTCTTTATTCACCCGGGCTGGCAACTTATTTAAGGCCTGGCATACTCCAACTGCTATTTCTACCGTCTCATCGGAAACGTGTGGTCCTCTTACGACTTCAACCAGCTTCATAACCAAAGCTGGATTAAAGAAATGCATGTTCAAAACTTTATCCGGGCGGGTGGTAGCATCCGCAATCCGTGAACTGACAATGTAAGAACTATTGGTAGCTAGAATAGTATGACTGGGGCAAATTTTATCTAATTCGGCAAACAGCTGTCTTTTGATGTCCAAATTTTCCACAATAGCTTCAATAACCAGATCCGCATCATGGGCCGCTTCCTCCAGACTAGAGGTGAAATTCAAACGCTCACGAGCTGCTTGGGCTTCTGTTCGGGAAAGCTTCTGTTTTTCAACCCGCGACTGCAGCCAGTTATCAGCAAATTTCCGGGCTTCTTCCAGGGTTGTTTGATTAACATCGGTGCATGCTACTTTAAATCCGCTCAGGGCTGCCTGCAAAGCGATCTGATGGCCCATATTGCCCGCACCTACCACACAAATGTTTCTGACATCTTCTGCTTTCATTTCAACACCTCGTTTTCTATCTGATTACCAACAACACTCCATGACTAGCGAGTTGACATCATTTCCGCAAACCCCTGTATGCGGGTACGCAGCTGTTCAGCTGAGTCAGCCTGCTGTTCCAATTCTATATACAAGTGCGGAATATTGGCTTTTTCGAATTCCTTTTTCAGAATGGGATAATCGAATTCTTCCGGTTCACAGAATTTCATCATGGTTACAATTACCCCATCAGCTCCTGTTTCCCGAACCATATCGATCAGCATATTACTACGCCGTTTCTCGGGATCATAAGCCAATGAGCAGCCCTGCACCTCGGCCCAACGACGGGCTAAACGTTCCAGGGGAGTTCCACCCGCTGGTACGTCAGTCCGAAATTGCCTGGATTCATGGGCTAAATCATCACCCACTACCACCAGGTTATATTGATTAAACAGTTCCAAGAAACTGTCGGGCTCGGCCATGATGCCGGTCAGAATCACTTTAATACCACTGCTTTTTTCAGCCGGCAGAGCCTTAAGTTCGCTGATCAGGGATTTGACTAAAAGCGTGTGCTTAGCTTTATCCATAAAAAAGCCAGATTTGATAACCATGTGCCGCTTCTGAGCCGTAATCGTCAGTGGGTAATCTCTCGCCACCCGGGTGAACTCCCGTATAGTTTTGCGGTGTTCATTATAGATAACTATGGCCTGATTTATGGCTTCATCAGTTATCGTTCTTCCGCTTAAGGATTCCAACTTCTTTCTAAGATGTTCAAATTCTGTGGTTAGGTAGGATATCCCGGAAGGGTTTTTCCGGTTTTGGGGATATACCAGACAGAAACAAGGAACCTCGGATATGCCTACTTTCCAGTTTTCCCCTATACATTTTAAGGTGTCGCAGTGCATGGGGCAGACCACCGCGGACAAATCATTATAAACGCCCCGCATGGCAAATTCCATAATGGCTCGCATAATTGAGCAGGCAAAGCTGGGCAGATAGGTGCCAGACTGAACTATATTGGTCTGTCCGCCCCATACGCCTATCGGCAGCATACCACCTGCATATATAATCTCTTCCGGAACATAAATGGGCAGGCATCCTATCACTTCGCGCCCAGTTTCCTGCTTAAAAGCACGAACCGCGCCGCCCGGATCTTTTACTGCACCTTCCATTTCTCGCAAAATTGTTGCAATGGCCTGCATTTATTTCACTCCTATCCCCTGCTGCTGCTTTCTTGTTTTCATCATTTCCACCAGTGCTTGTATACGAGTCTCAAACTGAGCCTGAGAAAATGCACGTGGATCGGTTTGATCGCCATCGAACATTACTGATGGCACACCGGTTCTATCTCCGACCTGTCTCTGAACCTCGTATTGGCAAAAGTCCTGGGGTTTACAACTGCGGTTGCAGTGATAAATGATGCCGTCTACCTTGAAGTCATTAACGATTTGGCAGATATTATCTACCCGGAAATCCAAATTGCGATTAACGAAATTGGAACTGTAAGCGCGAGCCATACCGTCAAGATCATGGCTGTCATAGATGATGGACCAAGAATCAGGATAGGTTGACCCTACCATATTGATACCCTGGTTCTTAAGAAACTTATAAGTGGTGGACAAAGCCGTCCAGCAGGCAATTCCATCCCACATTATGCGATATTCTTCTGGACGATCTTTCCAGGGGCCTTGACCTTGAGCCAACTTTGCTTCGCATTCCTCCGCCACAAGTTTGAACAGATCAATAGATTCTTGTTTACCACGCATACACACTATCAAAGCCATGTAATTAAAAATATCGAACCCATTCATGGGCGACGGTACTGCTTGAGCAAGTGCCATGGCCTTTTTCCACCAGCGAGCTGCTTCACTGGAGATTTCCATTACTTCACGGAAGCGGTTATAATCGAAGGAACGGCCGGTGATCTGTTCTAATTGATGGATAGCCTCTTGAAACTGACCCTTGATGTATTCAACACTGTGATCATTAACTTCATAATCGTAGTTGAAAGGCATATCAAACATAATTAGAGGAATATCCAGTTCACATGCGATGTTTTCATACCATTTGATAACTGTATTGCAAATGTTATTGCAGCAGATAAGCAAATCAGGCAGAGGTATTTTCCCGGCTACACTTTCCTGAATCTCCAAATACCCCATATTGACCCGGGCATATGAGCAGATATCTATTGAATAGCCCTGGAATTCAGATACCTCTATTAATTCCGGAGAACCCTTCTTGGCGCCAATGGCGGCGGCGTGGTTCTCGGGATAGACTGTATAGATTCCCATAGTCTCACAGAATTCCTGGGGGGCAATGGAAGTAGACCAAGCAATCAGCTCGCCCCGTTCTTTAGCAGCTAGGGCACCCGCATAGTGGTCGTCCAGGAGCTTTTGTAACATTTGTTTGGAAGTCATTTTTTCGCTCACCAGTTAACCTTCTTTCTATTTTTATTACTTAAATGTTCACTGAGTTATAGTGCAAGGATTATGCCAATAATGGTTTACAATATTATTAAAACAAAACTGCCATAAGAGGCCGTTTGGAGGCATTCTCGTCATAAGCAATACAAAACACTTGGCTCATAACGATGTATAAATGCATCACTAGGGCAAAATAGCATCAGAGGGGGTTGGCAAGTGGAAGAAAACAATATGCTAATACAACACCTACAGACTTTGCAGGCTGATTTGGAAAACTGCCGCAAGCATGTAGAAGATTACGAGGCTATTCTAGAATCTTCTTTCGATGGCATTCTGATAACCGATGGTCAAGCCAATGTGTTGATGGTCAATGAAGCCTATGAAAGACTAACCGGCATTAAAATCGAAGAGATCATGGGTAAAAATATGCGGGATATGTTAGACCCTACTTATATGCCTAACTCTGTAGTTCTACTGGTTCTGGAACAAAAGAAAACCGTAACCATGCCTCATTTCACGCGCAATGCCAAAAGCATCACTGTTACCGGTAATCCGGTATTTAATGAAAAAGGTGAAATCTATAGGGTCATTACAAACGTTCGCGATACCACCGAATTAAATAATCTGCGTCAGGAGTTACTGCGGGCTCAAGCTATGGAGAATATTTATCAACAGCTGGAAAAAGCCCGGACTAGTGGTGAAGGAGAAGGTATCATTGCCATCAGTGATGGTATGAAGGCCGTCTTGGCTATGGCTTTAAAAGTAAGCCCCGTTGACGCAACGGTATTGATCCTAGGCGAATCCGGGGTGGGCAAGGAAGTGATAGCAAAATATATTCACCAGCATAGTTCGCGCAGTCAAGGTCCGTATATAACGGTCAATTGTGGGGCCATACCGGAACAATTATTGGAATCAGAGCTGTTTGGCTACGTAGGAGGCGCCTTCACCGGAGCCAACCGCACCGGCAAAGCTGGATTGTTTGAAGCTGCTGATAAAGGCACATTGTTTCTGGATGAAATTGGGGAGCTTCCTTTAAATCTACAGGTAAAAACATTGCGCGCTCTAGAAAACCGGGAAATAATGCGGGTTGGTTCAACTAAGCCCGTTCCAGTAGATGTTCGCATACTGACGGCTACCAATCGTGATCTGGAACAGATGGTAGATAGCCGCCTCTTTCGAGCTGACTTATTCTATCGCCTCAATGTCATACGTCTAGTGGTACCCCCTCTGCGGGAAAGAACTGAAGATATAGTACCTTTAAGCATTTATTTCTTAAATTACTTCAACAAACTGTACCACCAGAATAAAAAGCTGGACATGGAAGTATTAAACGAATTAGAGAAGTACCCTTGGCCGGGAAATGTGCGGGAATTAAAGAACAGTATCGAACAAATGGTAGTGTTGGGACTTGATGATCTGCTGCATATCGGTGATTTACCCTGGTATAAGGATCAGGAGAGACAGATGCATCAGCCGTTAGTAAAGGTCTCCGGTATCATACCTCTTAAAGAGGCAGTGGAGGAAACTGAAAAGCAGTTGTTGGAGAATGCCCTTAAGAGATACCATACCAGTCGGCAAATCTCCCGGGTGATTGGTATCGATCAATCCACGGTGGTTCGCAAGCTGAACAAATATGGATTACAGGCCGATTAACACCTGAAAAGCAAAACCCGAGGCATAAAGCCCCGGGCTTAATAAGGAGTTCGAATGTGGCTATCTCTGAATGTAGTGCAAAGCCTCTCCATCCAAAACCACTTCTCCATTCTGATTAAAACACTTGGTGGCCAGACGCAACATCTTCTTGTCTTCCAGTTTTTCGATCAAGGAAACTTCTGCAGTAATAGTGTCCCCAACGTAGACCGGTTTCCTAAAGCGGATATTTTGCTGGGCGTAAATATGCCCCAGGGCCAGTTTACTGATCGTAGCTGATATAAATCCAAGTACATAAACGCCGGGTACGATTATATCACCAAAACGGGTGGTTTTACTGTATTCCCTATTTAAATGCATTGGATTCATATCACCGGTTAGGCCACACCATACAACTACATCAGAATCAGTTACAGTTTTAGCAAATCTGGCTACGTCACCTATCTTAAATTCTTCCCACTGTTTAACATCATCGTTATAATCCATTGGCCATCCCTGCCTTCTTAGTGATTTAAGACCCGCGATACATAAAGTCCATTACATTCTTAAACCGTAGACTGCCTGGAACTGTTCTTTTAGCTCATCTCTAAAATCCGGATGAGCTATAGCAGTAAGGCGTCGAGCACGTTCCGCAATGTGTTGACCGCGCAGGCTGGCAACACCAAACTCGGTAACCACATAGTCCACATCGTTACGTGAGGTGCTTACGGCATCTCCAGGATTGAAATGACAAACTATGCGAGAGATAGTACCCTTTTTGGCGGTCGCCGGCATTGCAATAATTGATTTACCACCCTTTGACCAGGTAGCACCGCGAACAAAGTCCACTTGTCCACCAATACCACTGAACTGCTTGGCATTGATAGTCTCTGCACAAACCTGACCCTGTAGATCTACTGACAGAGCAGAGTTTACCGATACCATATTATCGTTCAGACTGATCACATGAGCGTCGTTTACATAATCCACTGGCCGGAATTCAACCTGGGGATTCTCATTTAACCATTCATAAAGCTCGGTAGTACCAGAAGCAAAGGTAGCGATAGCTTTCCCAGGATTCAGGTTTTTACGTTTGCCATTGATAACTCCCATAACCATCAGTTCCATGGCTCCATCGGAAATAAGTTCGGTATGAATACCTAGATCATTTTTGTCAGTCAGGAAACCCATTATAGCATTAGGTATAGCTCCCATGCCCAACTGCAAACAAGCGCCATCTTCAACCAATTCGGCTATGTTTTTGCCGATAGCTGTTTCTACTTCCCCGATACTGGGTTTTTCCATGACGATGAGCGGGCGATCACTGGGAATAAAGTAATCGATTTCACTTACGTGGATAAGAGTATCACCTATGGTTCTGGGCATCTTAGTATTCACTTCAGCGATAACCAGCCGAGCCGCCTGAACAGCTGCCCGCTCATAGTCAACTGAAATACCAAAAGAACAGTAACCAAAACGATCTGGGGGTGATACATGAATAACAGCTACATCAACGGGGATAACACCATTACGGAACATTTCTGGAACATCCGAGAAATGAGCAGGTGTGAAGGTAGCGCGTCCTTCCTGAACCGCCTTACGGGTGTTGGTTCCAGCAAACACAGTGCTGTGGGAGATACACTCCGGATCCAGCTGCGGATCACAATAATAGGCCGGTCCCATAGCCAGACCGTGTACAAATGCTACTCCCTTGAGTTCCTTTTCTCTTTTAATTAAGGCGGGGGCAAATAGCTGCGGTTCACCGGTGGCATGTCCATAGCTTATTTGATCGCCATCCTGAATCTTAGCTGCTGCTTCATCAGCCGTGACAATTCTTGATTGATAATAATCTTTCCAGCTCATAATCACATCTCCTAATAGTCATAACTTGATATTTATACGAAACTTCTGAAATTACAGGCATAGATAGCCCCCGTCGATATTAACTAGCTGACCGGTCATATAACTGGATGCATCCGAGGCCAAAAATACTACAGCCCCAATCATTTCTTCCGGATCTGCCCACCGCTCCATTGGTATTCGGGCCGTTATTTCATCATATACCTGTTTATCTTCCATTAGTCTAGTATTCAATTCTGTGGCTACATAACCAGGCGCAATAGCATTTACATTGATATTATAAGGAGCCCATTCTAAGGCCAATACTTTAGTGAACTGTGCTACGGCACCTTTACTGGAAGCGTAAGGTCCACGGTTCGGCTGGGCAACGGTAGCTAACAAGGAAGCAATGTTAATCACTTTGCCGCTTTTCTTAGCTACCAAGATTTTACCCACTTCACGAGTACATAGGAATGTACCTTTAAGATTGACCCGGATAACTGCATCCCAGTCTTCTTCACTCATTTCAATACAGGGATCGCGCCGGTTAATACCGGCATTATTCACCAGAATATCTACTGTGCCAAAAGTATTGACGCAAGCATCTACCATAGCTTTAACATCGGCAGCACCGCCCACATCCACACTTACCGGCAGGGCTTTTCCCCCGGCCTCCTTTATTCTCTCAGCCGTTGAGGTAGCAGACTGCAGGTTGATATCAGCTACCACAACCGCCGCTCCAACTTCGGCTAAACCTTGGGCCATGGCGGCGCCAAGGCCCCGCCCGGCGCCAGTAACTATAGCCACTTTATTATCTAATGAGAACATATTCATGGGCATTTTCCTCCTACCACATAACACCCTTCTTATCTAATCAGGTTTACCAGCCACATTACCGATGCCGGAATATAAGTGGTGATTAACAATACCGGAATACAGCAGGCAACAAAACCAAGTATGGGTTTTAATAGCTTATCCATTGTCAAACCGCTGATACGGCAGGCTACAAACAAGTTACAGGCAAAGGGCGGAGTAATCATTCCTATTTCAAGGTTGAGCAGCATAATCGCCCCAAAATGAATAGGATCAATACCAAAAGCCTGGGCTGTCGGAATCAAAATGGGACCTAACAGCAGGATGCTGGTATTAGTTTCCATAAACATACCCACCAGTATCAGGACACAGTTTACGATCAGCAAGAATACAGCCGGACTATCGGTTACACCTAACATAAACTGGGACAAAGCTTGTCCAGCACCAGCAAAAGTGAACATCTTGGTAGCCACACCGGCAAAGGCAATTAATAAACAAATGCCAGCACTGGTAACGGCACTCTTTTTGGTTAAGGCAATCAAACCTTGACCGCTTTTATCTTTAAACAGCAACGGATAAATAACCCAACCGGCCAAAAAACCGTAAAACACCGCTACGGCACCAGCCTCGGTGGGTGTAAGGATTCCACCGTAGACCCCTACAAATATAATCAAAGGCATAAGAATAGCTACCAAGGCACGGGGTGACTTGCTGCCCACATCCTGAACATAGCTTTTTATTGTAAATGGTTCTTCAGGCATCTTCTCTTGATTACCGAAGAATATTCGGTTGTAAATGATATAAACCAAACACACCATTATTCCTGCACAGGCGGTGGACAACCACACTTCGCCCACTGGCTGAGCAGCAGTCATAGCATAAATAATACCAGGTATGCTAGGGGGTATAAGAATGCCGATAAAACCAGAAGCTGCTATCAAGGCGGCTGCGTATTTCCTATCATAACCAGCCCTCAGCATTTCCGGCAGCATCATACTGCCAATGGCACTCACCGTAGCCACTGAGGAACCGGAAATAGTTCCAAATAAAGCCGAAGCAATGACCACCGTCGCTCCAACCGCACCTTTTACTCTCCCCAGTATGGCTCTTACCCAGCTCATCAGAGCACGGGAGATGCCGCCCAGGGTCATCAGGTCTCCGGAGTAAATAAATGCCGGAATAGCCAGGTAAGGGAATGAGTCAAGAGCACCGAAGATTGCACCCGGAACACTGCTTATATTCATACCACCAATTATCATACTGATCATGGCAGCCGTTCCTACCGAAAACGGAACCGGGATTCGTAAACATGCCAAGCCTATAAAGCATGCCATGAATATAACTATTGCAAGCATGTTACATCTCCTCCTTCTTCCGCTTCGTCATCATAACCAGTTCGGTGGTACCCGTTCAAGTTAAGAATAATGTTGGTTATACAGTGCAATGCCGAGAGTACCAGCCCGGCCAGCATAAAGCTAGTTACGATCCACATAGGAATTTGGGCTGCGGAGGAAACCATATTATACTTGAACTGGTCATAGACCAGGAAATAGGTCAGATAAGACACCAGGCTCAAAAAAACAAGAGCCAGACCGTCACGTGCTACATTGAGAATACTAACCAAGCGGCGGCGCTTGTCGGGATCCTGCTGCTTATCTACAAATACTTGAATAAAGTTGATCTCGATGTGTTCACGTTCCATCGTGGCTATAGCACCACCTAAATAGGTAGTAGCTATAAAAAGGTACCGTATCACTTCCTCTGACCAAGGCAGGGGGCTTTCCAAAAAGTAGCGGAAAATCACCTGCACAAACATCAGGGTCACCATGACCAAGAAAAGCGGTATTGTTACACCATATTCGATGGACACGAGAGATTTATTCAGTTTGTCGATTTTTGCGATCATGATGTCATTTTCCTCTCTTGTCACATTTTGGTATACATCTAGTTTTTAGAGACGAAGGGCGTTTACCAGTCAGTAAACGCCCTTGGGATACGTTTGCTTTAACCGGTTACTTGTTAATTATTCGCCAGCTCTGATTCTGTCCATAACATCTTTGCCGTAGAGATCGTCATTGGCCGGATCATCTATAATCTGTTGACCAACTTCTCTAGCTTTGGCAAGCAGTTCGGGGCTGGGATCAATAATTTCTACGCCTTTTTCTTCCATATTCTTATAGAAGTCAGCTACGTCAGCACGGTTTCTTTCTACCTGAGCAGCACAGTACTTTTCTCCTTCTTCCTTCAGAATAGTCTGTTGCTCTTCGGTCAGTTTGTTCCATGTCTTTTCACTAATAATCAGGGTAGTTCCGCTATAAATATGCTGTAGTTTGGTCATATAGGGCTGGAACTGGTAATAACCATAAGACCAGGTTAAAATAGCTCCGTTGTCCTGACCGTCAATGGTTTTTTGCTGCAGAGCAGTAGGCAATTCAGTAACTGCCATGGGAGTGGGCAGAGTGCCCATACCTTCAAACCACTTAATATACATGGGAATCTCAGGTACTCTGATCTTCAGACCGACCATATCCTCGGGTTTGGAGATGGGATGTTTTGAGTTAGTCAGAGCCCGGTAGTCATTTTCACCCCATCCCAATACGATAATGCCTCTTTCAGCTAGTCTTTCTTCAATGACTTCAGCCATCCATCCGTTCAAATAACGGGCATCAACATCGTCGTAGTCTTTAAATAGGAAAGGAAGCTGGGTAAAGCCCAAATCCGGGAACAAAGCTGCCAAACCTACATCAGAAGTCATTTCCATATCCAGGTCGCCGCGCATTACTGATTCAGTCATCTGACGTTCCCCACCATGAACCCCGGCGAACTCGGCGGAAATAATAACAGTTCCATTAGTTCTTTCTTTTACAGCGTCAATAAAGGGCTGAGACACAGTTGCATAGGAATGTTCCGGTGAGGAGGTTGCTCCCCAGTGAAGGGTTATTACTTCTTGATCGCCATTTCCTGTGGAACCTTGGTCGTCTCCTCCGCCGCATCCAACAGCAACTAAAGCAAAAGCCAAAACCATAATCATTGCAACGAGTCTTAGAGATTTTCTTTTCACTTTCAGTACCCCTTCCTTACTTATAATTTACGCCTGGGTTACAACGTTTTTGGTTATTCTCACCTCCTTGCTCAGGAGTAAAGGGAGTATCTAAAAACCAATCACTTAACCGCAGTTACGTTATCAGTAGCTTTCGCAAATGATTCGAAAGCTATAAGGGCAGCTCCTAGCGCTCCGGTTAATTGTGATTTGGGTGCCACCGTAATGGTTGTTTTCAGTTCCTGTTCCAGGGCTTGGACTACTCCACCATTCTGGGCTACCCCTCCTGTCATCACTACCGTCGGGGTAAGACCGACTCGACCAGCAAGTCCTGCAATTCTGCGGGCCACTGATTGATGGATACCTGCTACAACGTCGGCGCTTTTTTGCCCGGCTGCCAGTTGAGATATAACCTCAGATTCAGCAAACACAGTGCAGGTGCTGCTTATGGGAACAACGTTCTCAGCCTTAGCGCCCAAACTTTCCAGGTCACCTACAGATACCTCCAGAACCCGGGCCATAACCTCCAAGAAACGTCCTGTTCCTGCCGCACATTTTTCGTTCATTACGAAGTTGCTAACATAACCATGCTCATCAAGCTTTATCACTTTGGCGTCCTGACCACCAATATCAATAACGGTACGAGCAGTAGGGACTAGGTGATGAACTCCTTTAGCATGACAGGTGATTTCACTTACCTGTTCATCGGCTCCTTCGTAAGTCATTCTTCCATAACCGGTAACAACCACTTTACTGATGTCGCTTTTCTCTACCTTGGCAATGTCCAAAGCCTGTTGCAAAGCTCGTGCCGGGCCAGAAGTCCCCGTTCCAACGGAAATAACCACGCCCGCGAGAATCTCTTTGCCGTCCTTGAGAATAACCACTTTAGAAGTAGCGGAACCAATATCAACGCCCATAGTTAACAACTTGGCTTCCTCCTTATTTATCCCGAAGCATTTCCGCGAATGCCTGCAGGCGGGTTCTGACCTGTTCGACCGAGTCCATCTGTTGTTCTATTTCTACGTGCAACAGCGGAATATTACTGTCTTCCAAGTCCATTTTTATATAAGGATAATCATATTCCTCAGGATCACAGAATTTCATCATCATAACCAGAACTCCATCGGCCTGATTGTCTGTCACCAAATCTTTTATAATAGTTCCTCTTAGTTTCACCGGGTCATGTACCGTAGCACAACCTTCGAAATCTGCAAAACGCTGTGCTAATCTGACATAGGGGTCGTCACCATCAGGAAGCGGAGTTCTAAATTGGCGGGATCCCTGCGCCAAATCATCCCCTACCACTGCTAGATTATAATCAGCCAACATATTCAATATGGAATCTGGTTCCATCATAATGCCCGTGACAACTACCTTCTTACCACTCCACGGGTAAGACGGAGTCTTCTCCAGGGCGTCGATCAACTGGCTGAGCCATTCACTGTGCTTTTCTTTTGTCATAAAGAATGATGATTTTATTACCATATGGCGATAATATGGCGTAATTATATCCAGATGTTCATTGGCTAGGGTAAGGAAGTGATTCATTAACCCTTTATGCTGATTAAAAACAGCGATACTATTCTGTAATGCATCTGGGGTGATCTTCTGCCCGGATATTTCACTGAGACTCTCGCCAATGGACTTGAATTCTTCGGCCAAATAGTCTACACCGACATTGATCTTCCTATTATCAGGAAGTACCAGACCAATAACTGGCACTTCAGGGTTGGTCTCCTTGAGCAGCAAAGGAATACAGCGCATAGTATCACAGGTGTTAGGTGAGACATAGGCATCCAGATCCTTATACACCCCGGTTAATGAAAACTCCATAACGGCTTTCATAATAGAACAGCAGAAAGCCTGGAGATATTCACTGGCTCGGGAAATAGTGGTTTGTCCACCCCATAGCCCTACCGGCAGCATACCGGCAGCGTGGATCAGTTCTTCTGCTCCGGAGCTATGCACAGGCAAACATCCTACTACTTTTCTACCAGTTTCCTGTTTCCATTCCCTAACCATCTGACCAGGATGATGAGCAGCATTTTCAAATTGGCCTAAAATTCGTTTAACTCTATCCATGCTATTCCTACCTCCTTACCGAAGCGGCAGCCCTGCGTTGATCAATCATTTCATATAAGGCCTGCACCCTGGTCTCGTATTGTGCTTCGGAAAAGGAACGGGGGTCATTTTGATCTCCGTCCACTACCACGGTGGGGACACCGGTAATATCCGAAATTTTTCTGGACATAGCATATTGGGCAAAATCCTGAGCCTTACAGCTACGGTTGGAATGGAAAATAACTCCATCCACATCGAATTTATCAATAAGTCGAGTCATGTTCTTGATCCTGTAATCAAAGTTGCGGTTAATGAAGATCGAAGTATAAGCTCGCGCCATGCTTCTCAAATCATGAACATCATAGGGTAGAACCCAGTTATCCGGATAGGTGGAACCTACCATGCAGGCATCATAATTCTTCAGAGACCTGAACATAGCCTTAAGGTTGAACCAGAAAGGAATGCCATCCCAGAGAATGCGGTATTTTTCGTTTTCCAGATATCCTTCACCCCGAGCTACCTTCTCGGCTATTTCATCCCTTAACAAGGTGAAGAACTCAACGGCTTTTTCATTACCGCGCATACACACGATAAGAGCCATATAATTAAAGAAATCTATACCATTAAATGGGCATGGATGTGCACTGCCGAAATCAGCAGCTTCTTTCCAAAGCAATGAAGCTTGATTAGACAATTCCATAGACTCATGAAGACGATCATAATTAAAGGGTTTTCCGGTGATTTGCTCCAACTGCCCAATCATGTGTTGGAACTGACCCACCATATAATCTATGGCTCGATCATGGACTTCATTTTCATGACTAAAAGGCATATCGATCATTATTAGAGGCACATTAAGCCGCCGGGACAAGATTTCATACCATTTAGTAACTGTATTGCAGATATTGTTGCAGCAAACCAGTAGGTCAGGTGCAGGTAATTTCCCTGCCGCTGAATCTCCAGCTTCCACATATCCTAGATTGGTTCGAGCGTACGAACAAATGTCCGTAGAATACCCCATGGACTCGGCAATGTTCATCATTTCCATGGAGCCCTTTTTAGCAGCTATAGCCGCCGCATGGTTTTCCGGATATACGGTAACAATATCCATGGCTTCTAGAAACTCCCTTGGAGCTATGGAGGTTACCCATGCCACAAGCTGTCCGCGCTCTTTCGCTTCCAAGGCATTGGCATTGTATTCGGCTTGTATGATTTTGACTGCGTCTTTAGCTAATAGTTTTGTCATAATTCCCCTCCTCCCAGGGATCTGTATTACATTTACTGAAATCTAGGAATTATGACCGGGTAAAATGACCATTGCTGTGACTAAATTGTGATGAATAGTTTATAAATGCTGTTATAAATGCTCAAGAAACCCGGCCTAATCCTAAAACTTTTTACCTAAATACTTATGCTTCAACTTTAATAAGGATTGAATCTCCCTGAGTTAATCCACCGCAGATGCCCATTACTCCGTATCCGCCTCCACGACGCTTTAGCTCATGAATCATAGTTAATACGATTCTAGCGCCGCTGGCACAGTTAGCGTGACCGGTAGCAATAGCACTGCCGTTTACATTCATCTTGTTCTTGATTCCCTGGTATTTGGCATCGTCCATATCAGCCAGGATTTTAGCACTTACCAGCGGTACACAGGCAAAAGCTTCGTTAATTTCAACGATATCTACATCATCAATAGTCATATTGACTTCATCCAAGCATTTCTTTATAGCTACCGCGGGTGCTATCGGAAGTTTACGGGGATTAGCACCGGTAGTAACAGTATTGACTACAGTTGCCAGCGGTTTTGCACCCAGTTCTTCAGCTTTTTCACGGGTAGTGACCACTAATGCTATGGCACCGTCATTAAGTCCAGGTGCGTTTCCGGCTGTGATTCCACCGACATTGTCAAATATGGGCGGTAATTTGGCCAGTCTTTCCATGGTTGTATCGGGCCTGTACTGCTCATCAATGTCCAGCAGTTTTACACTGCCATCCTTTTGTTTTAATTCCCAAGGCTTAATTTCATCTTTGAATTTGCCGGCGTTCCAGGCCTCACCATATCTTTGATGACTGCGCAGAGCCCATTGATCCTGCTCTTCACGGCTTACTCCGTATTCCACGGCTACTTCACCGGAATCAACAGAAACGGGATTATATCTCACATATCCCAGCGGAGATAGTGGATCAGCCATTTCGATAGCTCCTATTTTATGGCCCTTAAATCTCATATTGCGAAGCAAATAGGGTACGGAAGAAAAGTGAGTTGCTCCACCACATAAAACAACCTGAGCGTCTCCAGCTTTGATTGCTCTAATTGCATAAATAAGTGCTGAAGTTCCAGATACACAGGCTTTGTCAAAAGTGCAGCAAGGTGTTTCCGGAGGCAGACCAGCTTCGAGTAGACTTTGACGACCAATAACCGGGGTAAATACGTCGTCAGTGTTAGAAGTATCCCCACATCCCCACCAAACTTCATCAATCTGTTCGGGTTTTAGACCAGCACGATTCATTGCTTCTTTCATAACTTCTGCGCCCAGGTCAATAACATTGACATCCTTTAGAGAACCACCGAAGCGGCCAAAAGGAGTGCGCACACCACTAATAATGACAAAATCATTGTTACTCATTAAAAAACCCTCCCAACAAATTCTTCTACGACTAATATTGTGCTACTTGTTGTAAGTGTAAAAACCCCTACCTGTCTTGCGCCCCAGTTCCCCTGCTCGCACCATTTGACGAAGTAAAGGAGCCGCTTTATAAGCAGGACCCAAGTCGTTTTCCAGGGTTCCCAGACCGTGTTCTACAATGTCCAGTCCTACCAGATCCATCAGGGCACAGGGGCCAATAGGCCAGTTGGCACAAAGCTTCATAGCCTTATCAATTTCTTCAGGCTCATTTCCTTCCATAACCAATTTGCAGGCTTCGTTTTGAACAACATCTAACAAACGGCTGACGATAAATCCAGCATAGTCAACGGCCAAGCAAGCCTCACGGCCGATTTTTTCAACATATTTCACAGCTTCATCCATGACCTCATCAGAAGTAAGACGGCCTTTGATGAGTTCAACTCCTGGCATTACCGGAACCGGATTCATAAAGTGAATACCGCACACCTGTTCAGGACGTTTGGTAGCTGCTCCCAGAATTGTAATGGGCAATGTGGAGGTATTGGAACCAAAAATAGCCTCTGGTTTGCACACTTCATCCAGTCTCTTGTAAATATCAATCTTTAATTCAAGAACTTCAGGCACTGCTTCTATTACCAGGTCAGCATCCTTAGCTGCTTCTTCCAAATTAACTGTGGTGGTTATCCGGCCAATAATCGCGTCCACTTCATCAGCGGCGATTTTACCCTTACTAGCTAGTTTGGAAAGACTTTTCTTAATGGTGTCCATGCCCTTTTCTAAGGCTTCTTCAGTTATGTCCTGCATAATCACCTGATAACCTGCCTGGGCGCTTACCTGGGCGATACCATTTCCCATAGCTCCTGCTCCGAGTACGGCTATGTTTCTAATGTCGAAAGTCATTCTTATTACCTCCTTGTTTTATTTACTATCTACCTTTGAACTGTGGTGGGCGCTTTTCAATAAAAGCAACAATGCCTTCATGGTGATCCTCAGTAGCAAAACTTTCTGCCCATAATCCAATTTCCAATTCCAGACCTGATTTAAGATCCAATTGTATTCCTGTATCTATAGCTATTTTGGCGAATTCGAGAATTACGCTGGAATTCTTAATAAAACTTGCTGCCATAGCCTGTGACTCTGTTAATAAGTCGGCCACGGGTACCACTTTGTTGACCAAGCCTATTGCAAGAGCTTCCTGAGCACTGATCATTTTGCCGCTGAAAATCAATTCCTTGGCTTTGGCAACTCCAATAAGGCGAGGAAGTCTTTGGGTACCTCCACCACCCGGAATAAATCCTAATCCAATTTCCGGTTGGCCTAATCTAGCATTTTCCGCCGCAATTCTTATATCGCAACACATGGCAACTTCCAGTCCGCCCCCCAATGTATACCCGTTTAAGGCAGCGATAGTGGGTTTCGGACAACTGGCGATCACCTCTTGGGTAGCATTATTTCTAACTGACACCTGTCGGGCTTCGTAGAAACTGCAATCCGCAAATTCTTTAATATCTGATCCCGCTGCAAAGGCTTTCTCACCTTTGCCGGTAAGGATTATAGCTCGGACAGCCTCATCGGATATAGCATCTTCAAAAGCCGTTCTTAACTCAGCAAACACTTGTCCATTTAGAGCATTTAGAGCCTGGGGACGATTAATAGCAATCAAGGCGATCTGACCATTTACGCTGTATTCTAATGTTTGATAAGGCACAATAGTCAACTCCCATAACTAGGTAATTTGTCAGATAATTTAACCTAACCTAAGGGTAACGTGTAAAAATGTATGGGTCTACGCATCTGGTTTCCAAATGGTCAATTGTCCCGGCAATGTTTCACACTTTTCAACAAATTGAAAATTACCTGTTCCAAGTAAATAACACTACCGGTAGCCCAGCTAATACCCTGTCTTAGTTGGGTCATACAGATTATTTAGTTTTGGTTTGATTCTTGGTTAAATAAGGTATTAAGAGTAATTCCCCTTAGAAACGGGGTATGTAGAAAGAAGAAATGAAGATATATAGGGGGTTATAATTACTATGTTTCCAAAAGAAGAAAAACTAAAGAACAAGGTTCGAAATGCTACGCATGTAAAAACACAATAATGATCTGAGCACCATTCTCGGTTACTGGAAGAACCATGTGTTCTTGCGTGGCTTGAAAAAACCCGGTATCACCCTCATAAAGAGTGTACTCTTCATCACGAAATCGCAGACGAACAGCACCTTCCACAACATAGAGAAACTCATATCCATTATGGGTAACATATCTCTGTGCAGATATAGCTTCCTTTCCGATCACTAAGAGGAAAGTATCGATATCACTGGAGCCAGCCATGCCAAAGTACTTGTAACCTGATCTGCCTGGCACACCCGCTACCAAGTGTTTTCGTTCTCTTTCCCGTACTATAGTGGCCTTCTTTTTGGTTGCCAAGGAACTTTCTTCTAATAATTCGTACAGACTAATGCCAAGTTCCCGTGCAATATTCATGAGTAGATCCAGGTGAATTGTAGCCTTATTGCTCTCAATTTTACTGATCATACTCTTGCTCACATTGCATTTTTCGGCTAATTGGGTCTGGGACATACCTGCCTTTTTCCGGAGAAGTTTTATTCGATTGGCAACAGTCTGTTGTACACTGTCCATATGGGGCCCTCCGTATCGCAGACAATGGCGCATCAATCCTATTATGAATTGATTTGCACACAATTATAACCTTTTGACAATATTAGTGTAATTCCGACAATTTACTATTCACCTTCACAAGATATGATATCACAAAATCTCTTTAGTATCCTCTGCGCATCATGATTAAACTACAGAGGGCTCCCAAAATGCCAAATAGTGTCAAATACATTAAACCCACCCCATAGCTACCACTCCATTGTATCAACCCGCCAATAATAACAGGTGCGGCAGCTGAGATCAGATTGGCAATACCGTTTACCATTCCAGTACCCGTACCCATAAGGTGGGTAGGAAAGGTTGATTGCACAATAGTCCATATAGGAGCATAGAACATCTGATTAAATATTGGCGCTGATACTACCAAGGCTGCTGCCAGGAAATTGGAGCTTACCAGGGCAGCTAGTAGTATGCATAAGGACGCACCGGTCAGGCCCACAATACCAAATATGGAACGCTTGGATAGACGGTCAGAGATGAAGCCGCCTAGAAATACGCCCAGAGCAGCTGAACCGTAAGGAATTGATGCTAACCATCCTAACGATTCCAGGGAAAAGCCGCGTGCTACGGCAAGGTATTGCGGAACCCAGGTGACGATCCCCCACCAGATGGATAAATAGGCACTGTAAGCAACCAGGATCAGCCAGAATGTTGATGACTGCAATATCGGTTTAATGGCCTTGGTAACACTTGAGTCGGCTGTAAGTTTTTGTCCCGGCGGTACCGCTTCTTGCAAATACTGCTTTTCGCTTTTTTTGATATAGGGATTTTGCTTGGGGTAATCGGTCACCATTTTGTTAAACAAAGGTATTAGGAATATGAATCCTAATACTCCAGCCAAATAAAGAACATATTCCCAGCCCCAAACAGCTATTAAATAGGTGAAAATTGGCCCAGCCAGTAGTGGTCCTATACATCCCATACCATAAACGGCATTAGCTTTGCCACGTTCTTCCACAGGAAACCAGTTGCTCACAATAATACTCTGGGTGGGATAGTGAATGCCCTGCCCGATCCCCAGCAGAATTCTGGCTGACAGCATGATCGCAAAACTACCAGCCAAAGCACCCATAAACATGGCTGAAGCGGCAATAAACAATCCCAGGAGCATCGTCTTGCGAGGCCCCAAAAGATCCCCAATGGGAGCCCCCACCACATTACTGAAGGCATAGGGGATCAAAAACAGAGTCATAAGCAAACCCTGTTTGGCTGATTGACCAACCAGGCCCAGATCAGCTAAAAACCGCTCGTCCACCAACAAAATGCCAATATTGACCCGTTGTAAGTAGACAACGATCCAAATCAAAAAGAGTATTGATACCATAAGATAACGGTACGGAATCTTGTGAAATGTAATTTCCGGCATTTTGCACTCCCCAATGCTATATCGTGGCAAAAAAATGAAGCCTGGCCGAGTAATACCCGGCCAAGCCTGACATTGTTTTAAGATTATAAACTAATTAGTGACACCATCTCTTAGCATACCAATTTGACGGTATCCTTTGGCTTCAGCCAGTGACTGTTTATGACCGCTGGCAACTTCCAATATCAATTCCAACATTTCCCGAGCAGCCTGGTCAAAGTTCTTGCCTTCCAATACAACCGCGGCATTATAGTCGATCCAGTTGGTTTTGCGATTGGACATGGTGCTATTGGAACCCATTCGAATAAGAGGAACCGCGAAACCGGCGGGAGTACCTCTTCCGGTGGTAAATACCGTAACAACTGCTCCAGCTGCTTCCTGATTGGTTATTCCTACCAGATCATTACCGGGACCGCTGATCAGGTTAAAGCCTTTAGTTTTGATGGTCTCACCATACTTTAATACATCAGTCACAATAGCCTGACCACCCTTTTGGGTACAGCCCAAAGATTTTTCTTCCAGAGTTGAGATACCTCCGGCCATGTTTCCTTGAGTAGGATTGTCATATATTACCTGGCCATATTTCTTATAGTATTCTTTGTAGTCATTAATAAGTGAGACGATCTTGTCAAACACCTCTTTATTGGCAGCCCTATTCATAAGGATATGCTCGGCGCCAAACATTTCCGGCACCTCAGTCATTATCACTGTTCCGCCAAATCCGGTTATGATATCAGTGACTTTTCCCAGAACTGCATTAGCGGTAATTCCGGAAAAGCCATCAGAACCTCCGCAATTAACTGCCAGGATCAAATCAGACAGTGGTCTGGTCTCACGGTGAAATGAAACAGTATATTCATAAAGTTGATCAAGCAAGTCCATACCAACAGCTATTTCGTCTTCCACTTCCTGGCTGATCATGGTCTTTATCCTCTGGGGGTCAAAATCACCTAGTATAGGGAGAAAGCTATCAAAGTTGTTGACTTCACAACCCAGACTCACCAGTAAAACTCCACCAGCATTGGGATGTTTGGCGAGATTAGCCAGTATTTTTTGAGTGTTTAGATTATCTTCGCCCATTTGACTGCAGCCATTGGGATGAGTCAATGCATAAAAGCCATCAAAGTTCTCAGTGCGAGAGTATTTTTGATTGGCTAATTCAACCATTTTTTGAACCGGTCCATTGGCGCAGAACACCGTGGGAATAACCCAGATCTCATTACGTATGCCCACCTTCCCATCGGGGCGTCGATAACCTTCGAAGGTAGGCATATCTCCTTGCACTTCAACCGGCTTCAAGTTGGGCTGGTACACGTATTCAACCACATCAGAAAGGTTAGTTTTAACATTATGATTATGAACATATTCGCCTTGGGTGATATTCTGGATCGCGTGCCCAATGGGATTACCGTAGCGGATTACATTGTCACCCGATTTGATGTCACGAATGGCGATTTTATGCCCCATCGGGATGTCACTCAACAGGGTAATTTCCTGACTCCCATCCTTGATAGTACTTCCTTTTTCTAAAGCCTTGACTGCAATTATAACGTTGTCGTCTTCATGTACCCTTAATACGTCTGGCATGTAAATCATTCCTTCCTACATTTTTGTGATCACGGCAGGATTGGCTAAATTTAAGAGTCTTTCCCCCGACAGGGCTCGGATGATTTCCTGGGCGGCCTGTTGCTGCAGGCTTTGTTGGGCTTCTTCGGTGTACCAGGCAGAATGAGGTGTTATCACCACATTGGGCATATTGAGCAATTCATTTTTGGGATTCATGGGTTCCTGTTCGCTGACATCAAGGCCAGCTCCGGCAATTTGGGCTGTGTTAAGGGCATTGATCAAAGCCATCTCATCCACTAGAGCACCTCGAGCAGTATTCACCAAAATGCAGTTCCTTTTCATCTTCGCAAAGGCCTGGTCATTGATTAAATGAAATGTTTCTCGGGTAACTGGGGCGTGTAGAGATAAAATATCGGCTGACCTCAAAACTGTATCCAAATCAGCCCGTGAAACTTGCCAAGACACGGCAGTAGTATCCTCAATATAAGGATCAAAGGCTATAACTTCCAGGCCGAACATTCTGGCCTTATCGGCTACCATACGGGCAATACGGCCAAAACCGACCAGACCCAGTGTTTTTCCGCGTAGACGGAAAAGAGGTTTAGCCAATTTATAATCCCATGTTCCTTCACGAACCGCTTGATTTAATTCGACTATCTTACGAGCACAGGTCAGCATCAAAGCTATGGCATGGTCAGCAATATCTTCCAGACCGTAATCAGGTATGTTACCGACCATGATACCATGCTCAGTAGCAGCATTTAGGTCGATGCAGTCAAGTCCCACTCCATAACGCACTATCGCCCTACATTTTTTCATATGATCCATTACATTGCTGGTGATATTGGCATACTGTACTAATATGGCGTCGGCATCCCAGGTAGCTTCAATTAACTCCTGTTCGGTCTGACAGTGACACTTGATAAGCTCTGCTCCCATCTGAGCCGCGGCTTCCTCTTCCCAACGCAGTGTCTCATATTCATAATCAGTAATAACTACTTTAAGCGGAGTCGTCATGTGAATACACTCCCTGTCGTATTTTAGGTTTATGACGCTACATATCATTATAAAAGATTCTGATTATTAAGGCGGCTTTTGAGTGTAGAAATGTTCAACATTACGAAATATGTTGAATAAATTTAGCTTTCTTACAAGCAAAGAGATAAAAAAAGACTGCCCTTTTAAGGGACAGTCTCCGTTAGATTCTTATTTATTCCTGCTTGCCAAGAATCTGAGTTATGCTCTGTTTGACTTCAGCTACCATAATACCGCCTGCATATCGCGGCTCTCCATTAATTACCGTTATTGGGTATGGATAACCCCTCTGCAATACTTGTGACATAACAGGATAATTGTCAAGTCCTTCCTTATCTACGTCAATATAGCGAACTTCTACTTGACTACCAAAGGCTTCCCGCAGATCCTCAGTCAATTTATTAGCCATTTCCTGCTGACTGGTAGCTGGACCACACCCACTGGCTGATGGACAGGAAGTACAGTCACATCCACTGGGTACCTGGGTGCCATTGAAAACCTCTACCAGAACCCTTTCGTCTGTCATTAATAATCCCCCTAGAATATTTGATCTTATACAGCGATATTATCAGGAACCCCCTATCAATACAAATAGTATTTCAGGAAATATCCATGCTTATTTTTTATCCTGTTGGAACAAGCGGTCGCTTCTACCATTTATCTAGGGACATAGTGAATGTTTCAGTATCGTCAATGTTATCCAGATCCATACTGAGCCTTTCTTGCATCTGTTTGATCTGTCCCTGATAGCCCAAATAGTCACTTCGTTGCACCTGGTGTTCGCTGCGACTAGCCAAATCAGAAAATAATTCATCCAGTTCTCCTAGATGGGCAAGAGCATTGTTCAAGAGCGTTTGGGAATTCACGTTTTCTACCTCCTCTTGATATTTTTCGGCTATAGTTTGCTCTCTGACCCTGCTTTTCAAACTGTTTTTCTAAATCATTTGACATTCTATTAAATGTCACCCTCAGCGGTAGCCAAGACTCTGCGTCATTGACAAGAATCTTCGCTATTGCTTAGAGTGACATATTGAATTATGCAAAATCCTCGTTATTAAAGGTACCTCCTGTATAATTAACGCTCAACTTCAAATAATATTGATGACATTTCATTGGAAGGAGAGCTGGCATGAAGCATAATCCCGATGATCGACGCGATAATGTCGAAAGAATACAGTTCAACATTGATCATACTATTAAGAATATCGACCTGGCTGAGGAGATAATTTCTAAAACTGACGATCCTAAAACCAAAGAAGCTTTGCAACAAAAAAACGAACGTCGCGAAGAGGCCTTGGAGCGTATGCGTTTGGAAATACGCGACGAAGCCATTGACCGTGAAGAGGGTTACGAGTAGGAAGGGGCCATTCCCCTCCTACTAATAAATAAGAATGTTGGTAACTTATTTGTTTAACATTCCAAAATCCCTTGCCGCCAGCATACACTAATGGTAAAATATATATAATTTAATCATAATCAGTCAGGCAAAAGCCGGGCCCTGTTTTGGGGCAGCGGAAGATTACCGTGGGACTATTATATTGGGAGATATAAGAGTTCGACGGTAATTTTTTTCTCAGGCTGAGGTTTTATCGAAGGGGGGGTTGATGGTGGATCGTTTAACAGTTGTTATTACCGACTATCTACTGAAAAACACCGTGGAACTGCCAAATTTTCAGCCCATGGATAAGCCGGAATATCGAAAAAAGGTGGCCTATCTGGAAGCCTGGGTAAGCATCATAGGCAATATCATTTTAGCGGCCATAAAAATGGTGTTAGGTATCATGCTAAACAGTATTTCGATGTTGGCGGATGCTGTTCACACCGCTTCCGATGTATTAACCTCATTGGTCGTCATTCTGGGTTTTAAGATGTCATCTATTCCAGCCGATGAAAGGCATCCCCATGGTCATGGACGGATCGAGTTCATAGCTACCCTTCTGATAGCCTTGATGCTCCTGGGGGTAGGAGTGAAATTTGGTTATGATTCCTACCAACGGTACCTGATTAACACCCCGGTTAGCGGTAGTTATTTGGTAGTGATATTTATGATTGGTGCGGGATTGTTTAAGGAACTAATGTCGAGGTTTTCAATAGAACTGGGCCACCGCATCGATTCTGCCGCGTTAGTTGCTGATGCCTGGCATCATCGTACCGATGCCATAGCTTCTATTCTAGTAGCCCTGGCTATTCTAGCATCTCAATTTGGGTATTATCGGGTCGACGCCATTTTAGGTTTCGCTGTTTCTCTCCTAATAATCTGGACGGGGATAGAGATCTTTTTAGATTCCTGTTCAAAGATCATTGGTGAATCAGATGACAGCCAACTTGAAAGGATCAATGAATTGGCCCATACTGTCCCCGGAGTCATCTCTACACATGGTATAGCCGTTCATGATTATGGTACTCACAAGATGGTATCTTTGCATGTTGAAGTTGAAGGATCACTGCCACTGACAGAGGCTCATGATATAGCCGATAAAGTTGAAGATGTTATCAACGAGGACTTATACGCGGTGACAACGGTACATTTAGATAGCTATAGAGATGATCCCCATAGCTAAGGAAGGTATAAAAGCACCCTCTCGCAGAATGTCATCCTGAGCGTTAGCGAAGGATCTACGTCATTTCCAAGACTCTTCGCTATCGCTCAGAGTGACAATTATAATTATGTTTGTCAGGCCGGATCAAGCTACTTAAATAGGAGTGTCTTATGATGGTCTGGCCTAGCAGGGAGATAATGGAATCGAAGAGTTTTATCAAAGATCATGGTCAATTCCATTTTTGTAACCCATCATGATTAAATGCTCTCTCGCTTTCTTATCAGGTCTACAAACAGCTGGGCGATATACGGATCAAACTGTGTACCTGCATTCTGCTCAATTTCTTTTATGGCATCTTCAGGTGATAAGGCTGGTCGATAAACTCTATTTTCGGTCATGGCGTCATAGGCGTCGGCTACAGCAAGGATCCTAGCAATTAGAGGAATCTCTTCGCCACTAAGTCCATTTGGATAACCTTTCCCATCCCAGCGCTCATGATGGTTAAGAATATATTCAGCAAGATGCTCCAGTTGTGGGGTTGCCATTACAATTTGGCAGCCTATTTCTGGATGCTTTTTCATTTTGGCCCATTCTTCCTCGGTCAATTTGTCGGGCTTATTGAGTATATGATCTTCAATACCGATTTTGCCGATGTCGTGAAGTTTGGATAAAAGCTGCAAATCATTTAGACCCTTTTGCTCTAAGCCCATATGTTCTCCTATCATTTTGCATAAGAATCCTAATCTCTGACCATGCTCCTCGGTTTCCTGACTCTTAGCATATAATGTGGCCATAATGGAGAAAACAATAGCAGAATGAGAGCTGTTTTGGTTGAGTAGCTTATTGTTTCGGAGGTATTCCTCGGCAGTCTTAAGAACATCTTCGATAGGTTGGTCTTCCTTTTCTTTAGTACTGAGTCCAATCGAGAGGCTCGCCGCATAAAAAGCACTTTTATTGGTTCGATGGTAGCTTTCTGTCCTATGTTTAATGTCTATGGTTAGCTGTTGGGCTGTTTGACTATCGGTATTGGGCATAAGCAGAATAAATTCGCCGCCCCCGGCATGGCCCAACACATGATCCTGTCCCAAACAGCCTTGGATCAATTTGGCCATTTCAGTAATCAAACGATCTCCCTCTCCATGACCATAGGCACTGTTGATCATACGCAAACCGTCAATATCACAGATGGCAATTGATAGCGGCAAAAACTGGGGCTGATCTAAGCGTTTCTTTTCTTGTTCCATATAACTGCGATTATATAGTCCGGTAAGAAAATCATGCTCCTGCAAATAAGTGATCTGTAGTTCTTTCTTCTTTTGTTCAGAGATATCAAGTATTATTCCTTCAAGGGCTTCTACATTTCCCTTGGCATCATAGATACCCTGCCCCAGTTCAATGACCCACTTGCGTTGTCCAGACTTGGTGATGATTTCATATTCGCCATAAAAATCGGCATGCCGCAAGACTACTCTATACCATTCATCTCTAAGTATTTCACGGTACTCTGGTGAAATGATGTCGTTATATGAGACCTCCTTATTATAAAGTAGGCTACTTGGTTCATATCCGGTCAGTGTCTGGCATCCTTCCGATACAAATTCCATTGTCCAGTCATTGTCATACTTACACCGATAAGCCAAACCTGGAATATGGGCAAGAAAGACGGATTTACTTCGTTCGCTTTCTTCTAGCATTTCATGTTTTTGTCGAAGATTAAGAAGTATGCAAACTAAAATCATTAAGCAGACAACAATGATAATCTCAGGAATCATCTTTTTCCATACATTTGCTTGCCACTCATCTGCGGAATAGCTCAATCCAAGAACGGCAACGACATGCTCATTATTCAGGTCATAAATAGGAACAAGGGCTCTTATCCATTTGCCATATGATGTGGAAATGGGCTCAGTAAGTACACTTTGCCCTGTGTCAAAGGGAAGGCGGTTTATTTCTGCAGTTTCTTCAATACTGATAACAATGGTCGGGAAATCGGGATAGGCTGCTGCTGAGTCTATGAGAGCAACAACATCATCTCTTTCTTTTTTCAAAATGAACGCATGGTAAATTGAATCTGTATTTTCAACGAGTCGTACCAATGAACGCTCTATAAGACTATAATCTGATATTGTTTGCGGTTGCTCTTCCAGCGTTAATGTGGAAATATGCTCCACATGTAACAAAGATTCAACCGACCGGGCAAGCTGCAAAGCTTCGGACTTGGCAATGTCATGATACTTTCCCCAGGCAAAGTATAGATAGAGAAATCCCAGTATGACGATCAAAAACACTATAGAGAATCTCGCCATTACCACAAGCTTTTGTGCATTTTCAGATATAAAACCTACCGCTTTTGCTATCCTATGCTCCACAAAACCACCCCTTCGCGAGAGACGAATCATTGTCAGAATCATCTCCCCGACCTCCGGCAGCCTATCCTTGTAGCAATAAAGCCATGAAAAATAAAATAACAGGTCAAATACACCTGGACTACTTATTAATACAAACCTATTCAACTAGAATTTTCCATGATGAGGTTTTGTCGCTGAACAGTGAATAAATAATTATTTGATCGAATAATGTTAATTTTTTATATTTTATCAAAGTTTGCCTGTCTTCCGCAATAAATTGGGAGGACTTTCCTGGATTAATAATCTTCTCTCGGCAGCCTTCAGGACATTTTTAATAATCTTATGCAGATCGGGTATGCTATCTAAAAAGAGGTGTAAGCTTATATGCTAGTCGACCGTGCCAGGGAGATCATGGAATCGAAGGGTGTTATCGAAGTTCTTTATCAATGTCATTCGGTTTGGATTGAACAAATAGACCAGGATTCGGCTCATATTCGCCTGCTAGAAGACGGCCGTCATCTAAATGTTCCCATCAATAT
>ENA-UOUL01000305-UOUL01000305.1-bioreactor-metagenome-genome-assembly--contig:-NODE-305-length-85521-cov-9.213005_pt1 | contig 85521 bp, 77 predicted proteins | sample MGYA00249838_ERZ747220 | MGnify/ENA primary metagenome ERZ747220 (study PRJEB28778, sample SAMN05720191) | bioreactor metagenome | isolation source: Anaerobic biogas reactor | place: USA:Washington... | reverse complement strand
CACAAAAAAACAGCGTGAAAAAGCGGAGCTTTTAGGTTATACTACAATTGACCCCCCCTCTGTCATAACGACGCACCTGATGGAAGTCATCAAAACGCACGCCAGCGAGCTCATGAGCCGCCAGCAGGTCCAGATGCTTATGGAGAATCTGGCACAGCAACAGCCGGCACTTGTTGAGGAAGTCGTGCCGAAGATGTTTACATACGGCGATATTCAGAAAATTCTTGTCCGCCTCCTGCGCGAAAACATCCCGATCAAGAATCTTGGGACGATTATTGAAACGCTGGCCGAGTACGGCAGCATGACAAAGAACCCGGACGACCTGGCGGAATATGTCCGGCAGAATCTGGCCAGAGTCATCACCAACCGATTCCTCACAGGAGATGATGTAGCCGTCCTGGCCCTGGATTCAAAGGTCGAACAGCTGATCGCTGAGAAGACGAAGAGGACTGAAGCCGGTATAGTGACAGTGCTTGAACCGTCGCAGCTGCAGAGCCTGTTTTCAAATACAAAGGATATCATCGACAAGGCGGCGATCCAGGGCAAGGTGCGCCCGACCGACACCGACGACGAGGCGGACGAACCCGCCGACGAGGCCGTCGAACCAGCGGGTGACCCGGTCGCGGATCCGCAGGACGGCGTCGCTGCGCGACGGCAGCGCGAGGTCGAGTTGACGAGTCATCAGTAGGCTCCCACTGCCGGGACGATCACCGTGTACAGCGCGGACAACGCGGTGTTGACGATGAAGACGAGTGCGAATGCGATGACCACCGCCTCGTTGACGGCGTCGGCGACACCGCGCGGGCCGCCCTTGGTGTGGAGCCCTTTGAAGGTCGCGACCAACGCCGAGAGTATCCCGAAGACAGCGGATTTCACGAGTGCCATCACGAAGTCCGCGGGACGGCCGTACTCGGCGAAGGTCGCCATGAACGTGCCCGCGGGCAGGTGCTGCACGTAGATGTGGTAGAGCCAGCAGGCCGTGATGCCGCCGGCGGTGACCATCGCGCACAGCGCCGCCGACACGATGATCGCGCCGACGAGGCGCGGCGCGACGAGGCGTTCGAGGACGTCGAGGCCCATGACCTCCATCGCGTCGATCTCCTCGCGGATCTTGCGGGAACCGAGGTCGGTGCAGATCGCGGAACCGGCCACGCCGGCGAGCATGAGCGCGCACACGAGGGCGGAGGCCTGGCCGACGATGATGAACGCCACGACCGCGCCGGAGTAGCCGCCCGCCCCGATCCGTCCGGCGAGTTCACCGACGGACACCGCGATGAAGACGCCCACGGGAATCATCAGCAGCAACGCCGGTCCGGTACACACCCGACCGATGAACAGGGTCTGGGTGACGGTCTCGTGGAGGGACAGTCGGCGGCGCAGTACGGCGGCGACGGTCGCCACCAGCGCCTGGACGGCGAAGCCGATGAGGTAGCCGCCCTCGGTCGCGACGTCGTGAACCGGCCCGCGCGACGCGGGTAGCTCGTAGGTCATCCACCGAATCCCTTCATGTTTCGAAGCCCCCGTCGGACATGTCTCGCACGGTGCATCAACGCCCCTCCCCCTGGTGGGTGTCGGTCGAGCCGGAGTCGATCGCGTTTCGGTAGCAGCCTTCGATCTGGGGTGAAGTGTGACACAGAACGCACTCCACAACAAGACTGTAAGTGAACGAGTATTCCCACCAGGCGCAAGCGCAATTCGTGCAGATAGACCCAGGTCAGTGCCTTGCCCTAACTGATGAGAGCGAATGTTATATCCGGGACTCTCGCAAGCCCGGTGATCGACTCGGCCGCAGTGGACACCCGCTCGGTGAGCGAGGATGCGGGGATGGGTGACGGAGCACGGATCAGCGCCGCGGTGGTCGGCGGCGGCATCATCGGACTCGCGACGGCGCGTCGGCTCGCAACGCTGGACGTCGACGTCACCGTCTACGAGAAGGAATCCGCTCTCGCCGCGCATCAGACCGGGCACAACAGCGGTGTGGTGCACGCCGGCCTGTACTACACGCCGGGCAGCCTGAAGGCGCAACTGTGCCGACGCGGCATGGAGATGTTGCGCGAGTTCACCGACGAACGCGGCATCCCGTACGACGAATGCGGCAAACTCGTCGTCGCCCTGGACCGCTCGGAACTCGGCCGGCTCGACGCGATCGAGGCGCGGGCCCGCGCGAACGGGGTTCCCGGCATCCGCCGGATCGACGCCGCCGGGATCGCCGCGATCGAACCGCACGCGCGCGGGGTCGCCGCGCTGCATTCGCCGCGGACGGCGATCACCGACTACGTCGCGATCAGCCGCGCGTTCGCCGACGACGTCGTCGGTGCGGGCGGAACCGTGCGTACCGGTACGACGGTGACCGGCCTGTCGACGGCCGGTGACCGTGTGGTCGTCGACACCGACGACGGCGCGGTCGCGCACGATCTCGTCGTCACGTGTGCGGGGCTGCACTCCGACCGGCTGGCCCGTGCCGCCGGCGACCCCGTCGCTCCTCGGATCGTGCCGTTTCTCGGCGACTACCGCCTGCTGCGCTCTCCTGCCGCCGACCGGGTGCGGGGACTGATCTATCCGGTGCCCGACCCCCGGTATCCCTTCCTGGGTGTGCACCTGACCAGACGCATCGACGGGGAGGTGATGGTCGGCCCGAACGCGTTCCTGGCGGCGGGACGCGAGGCGTACGACGGACTCGGCGTGTCGTGGCGGGATCTGCGCGACGCCGTGCTGTGGCCGGGTTTCGCGCGATTCGCGGTGCACAACACGACCGCCGCGTGGCGTGAACTCCGCACCGCCACGAGCAGCCGCCGGTTCGTCGCCGACGCCGCCCGGTACGTGCCGGGCCTGACCGTCGACGACGTGCGGCCCGGTCCCCGCGGTATCCGGGCACAGGCGATGAACGTCGACGGCAGCCTCGAGGACGACTTCGTCATCACCGGGCACGGTCGCGTCGTGCACCTGCGCAATGCGCCGTCGCCGGGAGCGACGTCGTCGATGGCGATCGCGGAGTACGTGGTCGACGCGGCGCTCGAGCGTCTGCGCTGAACACGTGTGGCGGCCGGCCGGAACGGGCATCCTGGGTGAGGGCATCGACAACCGGAACGAGGGAGCGCACGCATGGCACGCATCGCATTGTTCGGTGGACACGGCAAGGTGGCACGGCTCCTCGAGCCGCTGCTCGTCGCGGACGGCAACGAGGTCACCGCGTTCATCCGCAACTCCGATCAGGCCGCGGACGTCTCCGCCGCCGGTGCCACCCCGGTCGTCGCCGATCTCGAGCGTCTCGACGTGCCCGGTGTCGCGGATCTGCTGCGCGGACACGATGCGGTCGTGTGGTCGGCGGGTGCGGGCGGTGGCGACCCGGCCCGCACCTATGCGGTGGACCGCGACGCCGCGATCAGGTCGATGACCGCGGCGCAGCAGGCGGGCGCCCTGCGATACGTGATGGTGTCGTACTTCGGTGCGGGCCCCGATCACGGTGTGCCCGAAGGCGACAGCTTCTTTCCGTATGCCGAGGCGAAGGCCGCGGCCGACGAGCATCTGCGCGGCACCGACCTCGAGTGGACGATTCTCGGACCGGGCACCCTGACGCTGGATCCGCCGACGGGACGGATCGAGATCGGCGACCGCAGCCCCGGACTCACGGCGACGGTGCCGCGCGCGGACGTCGCCGCGGTGCTGGCGGCAGTGCTCGCGCGTCCCCGTACCGCGGGCCGCACCATCGAGTTCACCACCGGCGACACCCCGATCACCGAGGCGCTCGACGCGCTCCCGTGAGTGTTCCGGAGGTCGGTGTCCGCGCGGTGATCATGCCGGTACCGCAAACCACCCGTGCGTACTTCTGGTAGTGGGAGTTACCAGAAGTACGCACGGGTGGGGCGTCAGCTGGGCTGCGCCGCGAGTTCGTCGACACGCACCGGGGCGTTGTCGGCGGCCGCGGCGATGGCCTCCTCGAACTGCCGATGGTCGACCTGCGACCCCAGCATCAGGGCGAGCCGGGTGAGGAAACCCTCGCGGTCCGAGTCGTCCGCCTGGTCCAGCGCGGCCGACAGGCCCAGCCACACGTTCTCCCGACGCTGTTCCTCGACGGTGATCTGCTCGGCCGGACGCGCGGGCAACGCCGGACCGTCCGGGGACGTTCCGGTGCGCAGTGCGGCGGCGACACCCGCCACCTCGGCGACCGGCACTCGGCACAGCAGGAGCCCGTCGGGGCGGATCACGAATGCCTCGCCGGGGGCCGCGCCCAGCGTGTCCGCGAGGTCGGTGGAGTCCACGAGGGTGGTTCCGGCCACGGGGATGCTGTCGATGACGAGGGCGCGGACGCTCTCGGGTGACAGCGCCTCCGCCAGCCCGGCGGCGCCGGCTGCGAGGGCTGTGCTGCCCGCCTCGTCGAGCCCGAATCCGATCACCGCGAAGCCGGTGCCGCGCACCCGGTTCAGGGAGGTGTCGACGAGGTCGACGCCGTCGACGATGCGGATCCGGCGGTCCTCGACGGGGTCTCCGGGCAGCACACCGTCGGTGCCGGCGGCGACCGGCCAGGTCAGCGGCGACAGTCGCGCGTGGGTGGCGCTGGACTGTCGGGGGTTGATCAGGTGGCCGAACTCGGGGCGGCCGACGGCGAGCGCGAGCACCGCGTCGCGGGTCGTGCGGTGGCCGTGGCTGCCGGGACTCATGATGAGTGTGGACTTGCCGGCGTTCGCGACGTTCTGCTGCCACGCGTTGTGCCGCTCGAACGAGTAGGCCCGCAGGAGACCGGCGTCGGCGTTGCCGTGGACGACCGCGGCGAGCTGCCACGCGAGGGTCTCGGCGTCCTCCATGCCCGAGTTCAGTCCGCGCACACCGAAGATCGGGACGAGGTGCGCGGCGTCGCCGGCGAACAGGATGCGATCGTGGGTGAACTCGTCCAGGGCGAGCGCGCGGGCGCTGTAGAAACCCTTCCATTCGAGGGTCCACGGCAGATCGTTCTGCAGCCAGTCGAGGTGCTTGGCGATACGCACCCGGATGGCGTCCTCCTGCGTCTCGATCTCGGCGTCCTCGGACGGATCGAGTTGGTAGTCGATGCGCCAGATGTCGCCGGGCTGTTTGTGCATGATGATCGTCGAGCCGGGGTTGCTCGGCGGGTCGAACCACACCATGCGCTCGGCGGGCAGGTCCGACTCCCAGTGGATGTCGGCGATGACGTAGCGACCCTCGTAGCTGGTGCCATGCAGACGCAACCCGGCGAGTTCGCGCATGCGGCTGCGTCCGCCGTCGGCGGCGACGACGTAGCGGGCACGCAGGTGCCGTTTGCCGTCGGCGGTGTCGATCTCGAGGGTGACCTCGTCGTCGCCGCGGAGGATCCCGGCGATCGATGCCTGCCAGTGCAGGGTGATCAGGGGGTTCTGCTCGATGGTGTCGACCATGATCTGCTCGAACTCCGACTGGGAGACGTTGATCATGGGTGGGCGCACGTCGAAGTCGCGCTGCGGCATCCGGAAGTGCAGGACCTGTCGGTCGCGGTAGAAGCTGCGGCCACCGACCCACGGCAGCACGATCTTCTCGAGTTCGGCGCCGAAGCCGAGACGTCCGGCCGCTTCGAGGCTGTGCCGGGAGATGCAGATCGCGCGGCTGCCGAAGGACACCTGATCGGCGGCCTCGATGATCGTGACGGGAACACCGCGCTGGGCGAGGCCGAGGGCGGTGGCCATGCCGACCGGTCCGGCACCCACGACGACGACCGGCAGGGTGTCGTCGGACGGCGTCATCGACTCGAACGTCGAGGCGGGGTACTTGGGAGGCTGGTAGTAGGTCGACACGGGTCAGACACCTTCCTGGACGAGGGACTGCTTCTGCTCGACGCTCGTGCGGGCGGTGGGCACGCGCAGCAGCAGGATGCTCATGAGGCTGATCAGCGCGATCAGCACGAAGTAGCCGGTGATGGAGAGCGACGTGCCGGTCGCGGCGAACAGCGAGGTCGCGATCATCGGGGCGAGTCCGCCGCCCAGGATGGCGCCGACCTGGTAGCCGAGCGAGGCACCGCTGTAGCGGATCTTCGCGGGGAACAACTCGGCGAACAGCGCGGACTGCGGGCCGGCGCAGCACCCGAGCGTGAAGCCCAGGGTGATCATGGCCAGCAGCATCACCGGCAGGATCGCGGTGTCCATCAGCGGGAAGAACAGGGCCGCGGCGACGACGAGCGCGAGGGAGGCCTTGATGTAGATGGTGCGACGACCCACGTGATCGGAGCGCCACGCACTGTAGGCCATGCCGGCCATCCAGAACGGGCACGATGCGATGAGCAGGGTCAGCATCGTGGTCTTGCTGTGGCCGAGCTCGGTCTCGCCGTACTTGAGGACGTAGACCATGTAGGCGTACGCGATGCCGTTGGTCGCGATGAACGTTCCACCGGCCAGCAGCACGGTCTTCCAATGCTTCGTGAGGACCTCGAGGATCGGCATCTTCTCGTGTTCCTCGACCGGGGTGTTCTTGGTCGCCTTGAACTCCTCGCTCTCCTCGAGCCCGAGACGGATCCACAGGGCGACGACGACGAGCACGGCGGACAGCAGGAAGGGGATGCGCCAACCCCACGAGTCGAAGGCGTCGTCGCTCAGGAAGGCGGTGAGCGGCAGGTACACGAGGTTCGCGAGCAGCACGCCGGCGGGCACACCGAGTTGGGGCGCCGCACCGTAGAGGCCGCGTTTGCCCGCGGGGGCGTTCTCGGTGGCGACGAGCACCGCGCCGCCCCATTCGCCGCCGACGCCGAGGCCCTGGACGAAGCGCAGGGTCACCAGCAGGATCGGGGCGGCGACCCCGATGGAGTCGTAGTTGGGCAGCAGACCGATCGCGACTGTCGCGCTGCCCATGAGCAGCAGGGAGGCGACGAGCATCGACTTGCGGCCGATACGGTCGCCGAAGTGCCCCATGACGACCCCACCGATCGGCCGGGCGATGAAGCCGACGGCGAGCGTCGCGAACGCCGCGAGGGTGCCGGCGACGTCGGAGGTGCCGGGGAAGAACTGATGACCGAGGACCAATGCCGCGGCGGTGCCGTAGATGAAGAAGTCGTACCACTCGATGGCGGTACCGACGAAACTGCCGAGTGCGGCCTTGCGGGCCGTTGCGGCCGACGACCGGGCGGTCGGGTCAAGGACGGTCATGTGATGCCCTCCGGCGGTGGATAAGGGTGGTCATCCGATCAACGAGCGTTCGGACGTGCTCCATGAATGATGTGGTCGGTCACAATCGTTTGAAAAGCGCACAAATTCGGGCATGAATCACGGAAATCCCGTGAATAGGGTCGTTGTCCCTGCTCTCGCTATCTTTCGGCCCGGCGGGACGCCACCACGAAATCGACGAAGGTCTGTGCCACGCGACTGCGGAGAGCATCGTTTCGCCATGCGAGGAGAACGTCGACGGGTGCCGGCTTCGGTTCGGCGAACGGCCGCACCGCGATGGGCCGCCCCTCGTACGTCGTGTCCTGGGCCGGGCGCTGGAGCAGCAGCGACCACCCCAGACCCCGGCCGACGAACGCGCGGCACGTCTCGTAGTTCTGGGTCCGATACGCGACCACCGGTGAGAACCCCGCCTCGGCGCACACCGCCACCGCGTGACCCGAACTCGGGGGCGCGTCGAGCATCACCATGGGTTCGCGCGCGAGGTCCGTGAGCGGCACCGGTTCCCCGGACTGCGCACGCGGGTGGTCCGCCGGCAGCAGCAGCATCGGTTCGCGGGTGTCGAGGACGACGCTCTCGAGCCCCGGTTCGAGGTCGAGGTCGTAGAGGAACGCCACGTCCAGATCGTGCGAGTCGAGCAGCGCCCGCAGCCGGTTCTGGGTGTCCTCACGGAAGTCGACGCGGGCCCGCGGATGTACACGGGTGAAACCGGCGATCAGCGCAGGGAGCATCGTCGGGCCGAGCGACGGATAGCATCCGACCGCGACCGGACCGGCCACCGAACCCGCTTCCGACCGGGCGTCGCTCTCGAGTTCGGTGGCGAAGTGCAGCAGTGTCTCGGCGCGGCCGAGAACCGCGTGTCCGATCGGTGTGAGCCGCACACCGCGTGCCCGCTGCCGCACGAGCAGCTTCACGTCGAGTGCCCGCTCGAGGTCGGAGATCGCGGCGGACAACGCCGAATGCGACATGTGCAGTGCGTCGGCGGCGGCGGTGATCGTGCCCCACTCGGCGACCGCGACGAACGCCGCGAGCTGCCGGATCGTGTACGCGGGCACGCCCTCGGGTCGGACCATGTCGTCTGCGTCTCCGTGCGGCTGTGTGTCTCGGTGTGGCGCCGGGAGCTACGCCTTCGAAGCCCGGTGTTCGTCGCCCCCGGCGTCCTGCCCGGCAGTGTCCGGTTCGGCGGCGTCCGGTTCGGCGGCGTCCGGTTCGGTACCGTCGTCACCGCGCCGACGCGCATCGGTGACCCGCGCCAGCCCGCGTCCGAACACGTCGCCGACCACCCGGAGCGGATTGCCGACGGCGGCGAGATCGGCCTCGACCGCGGGATCCTCACCGTCCAACCATCCGGCGGCGTCGGCACCGCAGGCCGACCGGAAGTCGTCGAGGTCCCGACGCAACTGTCCCAGGGTGCGGACGGTACGGGCCGACGACAATCGCCGCACGGTCTCGAGCGGTGTCGCGGCGGCGGCGCGGGCGAGGACCCTGCGGCCCCGCCGCAACAGCTCACCGTCGTGGGTGAGGTGATCGGCGAGCAGCGCGCGGGCATCGGCGACCGCGGCCGGCCGGTCGGCGACCGCGGCCCGCGCGATGCGCACCCGGTGCCACGCCGCGAGGCACCCTTCCGTGAGCACGAGCACCTGCAGGGTTTCCCCGAGCAGCCCGTCGGTGGCGGCCGTCACGAGTGCCGCGGTCCCGGCCGCGGGATCGTCGTCCGATGTGTCGTCGTCCTCCCGGTCGGCACCGGGCACCGACGCGGCGTCGAGCAGACCGCCGGCACGGCTGCGCAGTCGGTCCACGGCGACCGCGAGATCGGCGCCCTGCCCGGCGACCGCCGCCCACTCCCCGTCGGGGAGCGACCCGCGCTGTTCGACGATCGCGACGGCACGGATCAACGCGTTGTGCCGGGCGACGACGTCGCCGAGATCCGGGGCTTCCGCCGCGTCCAGGACGCGACCGACCAGTCCGTTCGGGGCGTCGCCGCTCTGGACCCGTGCGATCGCCGCCTCGACCGACACCACCACATCGCCCAGCGCACGCACCACCGTCGCGGTGGTGCCGGGGTCGTGGGCAGCGGATCCGGGAGTGTCGGCCATGGGGTCCATGGTGCTACGGCCGAGTCGGGATTGCACCGATCTCCGCCACACGCGGCGTGGTCATCGGGTCGCCTGGTCTCCACCGGGGTGGGAGCCGACGCGCACCCACGCGCTCTCGAGCAGCGCGACGACCTCCGACTCGCGGCGTGCACGATACGCGCTGAGAACGCGGCGGGGGCGGGTCTCGTCGTCGAGACCGATCGCGTCGGCGAACGCCGCCACCACACCGTCCTCGGGGACGACCTCCGGTGTGGTGTATCCGACCAGTGCGAGCGCTTTGCGCAACGGATCGGCCCGGTCCGCGACGGTCCGCAGCGGCAGCACGTCGAACCGCCGGTCGGACCGGAACTCGAGCAACAACTCGCCGTATTCGTCGACCCCGATCTCGTCGAGGAACCGGCGGATCGACCCGAGCCGGGGCACCGGCGAGGTCCAACGCAGCGGCTGACCGCCCAGCGGGGACGTGAGCAGGACGTCCTGTCCGGGTACGCACCCGACGATCCCCGCAACCGCCGACGGCACCGCGAACTCCCCGCCGCGCACATGATCGCGGGTCACCGGGATCCGCAACCGCCAACCGTCCTCGAACCGGTACAGCCGGCGGGTCCGCTCCGGCGGCACCGCCGGTACGTGGGTGCGGCGACGGCGGCGCACGGTCCCGTCGACGACCTCGAAGTCGCCGCTGGCCGCGAACACCCGCGCCGACGTGTCGGACAGCGCGAAACGGTTCACCAGTGCGTCGGCGACCTTGTCGACGTCCGCGGTTCCGGCGGCATCGTCCACCAGCCGCGCGAGCCGTGTCGCGATGGCGGTGACCACGTCGGTGTCCCACTCGACGAGCCCCCACAGGCCGTCGGACATGCTGACGGTGAACCGGTCGTCGCCGGACAGTTCGTCGACGACCGCCGGCAGGTCGGCATTGACACCCATCCGCGCGACGAGGGTCTCGGCGGTCAGCGGGTCACCGATCACCTCGAGTACCTGCGCGGCACGGCCGGCGAGCGTGTCGGTCGGGGCCAGCAGCCAGCCGTCGAACACGGTGACACCGCAGTAGTCCATCCACGACTCGAGTTCACCGGCGGGCAACCGCCACATCGAAGCGACGGCCGCCGGTTGCACCACACCGTTGGCCGATTCGAAATCCGCGAGCAGCGCCCTCGTCTGTTTCTGTGCTTCCGCGACGTCCGGCACCGCGATCCAACCGTCGACGACGGAACAGCGGTCGTCGAGCCGGTCGAGGACCTGCCACAGCGGGGCGTCGAGACCGGGCACGGTCCGCGCGAGCACCGGATGCTCCCGCAGAACCCGCTCGAACGCGGCGACCGGGTGCACGTCGACCCGCAGCGCCGCGAGGAAGTCACCGACGGCCGTCCCGAACGGGAACGTCGACGGACCGTCGGCGCCCGCACCCGACGTGTCGTGCACCCGCCGTCGGAGCACCTCGAGGTCGGCGGGTGGCAGCGACGCCACGTAGTCCGCGAGTTCGGCGACCGGATCGGCCGGAGGCGTCACGGGGAGATCGCGCGCGGTGAACGCGGCGAGCCGGAAGACGGCGTCCTGGATCTCCTCGGGCGCACCCGTGTCGAGCCCCACCCCGAGCAGGGGACGGTCCCGCTCGTCGCGCAACAACCGCCACCGGGCCAGCGCCGCGAGATCGTCGACGAGCTGGTCGAGCACCGGCACCGCCGGCGCCGACGGGTCCACCTCGAGCGTCCCCGGTTCGGCGAGGACCGTCGACACCAGCGCGGCGCACACGATCTCGTGGACGGCGTCACCGTCCGCGCCGCGGACGTCGAACAGGTCGGCGGGGCTGCGGCTGAACAGTTCCGCGAGGGTGGGGGCGTGCGGCAGACGTCCGACGATCGTCGCGGCGGCCGCACTCAGGTCGAGTGCCCCGATCGGCACCTCCGCGGATCTGACCAGCCCGTCGGCGAACCGCAGTTCGGGGTGGTCGGTGACGTAGATCCGGGCGAGTTCCGCGCACAACTCGGGGATCTCGGTGTCGGAGGCGGTCTCGGCCGGTGACTGCTTCTCCCACCACAGCGGGGTGGGTGCGAGCGCTGCCAGCGCCGCGGCACGGGCCGAACCGTAGCGGTCGAGCCACGGCATCAGGTCCAGCCAGATCCGGTCGTCGAGTTCGGCGACCGAGAGTGCACGCGACCACAGCGACACGAACGGATGCTCCTCTTCCACATGTGCGGGCACAGGTGTGTCGCGCTCCGCGCGGAACGCCCGTGCAGGGCGTGAGCGCAGCGACGATGGCACTGTCGAACGCCCGATCCCCGAGCATACCGACCCGGTCCGGGGATCGTCGGTCACCGACGACGACCGTCGTGTCGGCCGCGGCGCCGGTCGTGTGGGGCGGGATCACCGTCCGCGCCGGGCCGTCAGGGAACGGCGGTGTCCCGATCGGGTCGCGCACCGACTTCGATGCCGCTGTGTTCGGCGCGCCATCGCAACAACACCAATCCCGCCACCGACGCGACGATCAGAGCTCCGACGGCGCCGTACACGTGCAACGAGTACACCGCGATTCCCGCTCCGACCAACCCCGCCAGCAATGCACACCACAGCAGCGCTTTTCCGACGACCGCTCCCATAACGCACGTACCTTCCGGCAAGTCCCCAACCGATCGTCCACGATAGTGTCACCCGTCGCGAACACCGCAGAACCCGCCCGGTGTGTCCCGGACGGATACTCGGTGTGTCCCTCACCGATGTCGGGGCGCGGCCGGTCCGACGAACACAGGAGGATGCAGTGCAGACACGATCGACGGACGAGGTACCCCCGCGTGATGTGACCCTGCGCGACGTGACCCTGCGCGACGGACTGCAGCTCACCGGAACGTCGCTGCCCACCGCGCGCAAAGCCGAGATCGTGCGGGCGCTGCTGGCCGCGGGCGTCCCCGAACTCGAGATCGGCTCGCTCGCCCGCCCCGATCTGGTGCCGCCGATGGCCGACACACTCGACCTCGTCGGGTTGCTCGACGAGGACGAACTCGAACGGTGCTGGGTGTGGGTGGCCACCCCCCGACACGTGCAGAAGGCGATCGCCGCGGGAATTCGCAACGTCCAGTACTGCTTCTCGGTGTCCGATGCGCACAACCGCGCGAACATCGGCCGCGACACCGAGGACAGCCTCGCCGCGCTGCCCGCCGCCGTCGAGACCGCGCTGGCCGCGGGCGGCCGTATCCAACTGTGCCTGGCCACGGCGTTCACCTGCCCGTTCGACGGGCCCGTGGACCCCGACCGGGTGCTCGGGATCGCGTGCGATCCGCGGGCCGACGGCACGTGCGACATCGTCGTCGCCGACACCCTCGGTCAGGCGGTGCCCGCGCAGGTGTCGTCGTTGATCTCCCGCGTCGCCGACGAGTCGCCGGGGCGACGCATCGTCTATCACGGTCACGACACGTGGGGCCTGGGTGTCGCGAACTCGCTCGCCGCCGTCTCGGCCGGCGCGTCCGTCGTCGACGGTGCGCTCGGCGGGCTCGGCGGCTGCCCGTTCGCGCCGGGCGCCAGCGGCAACACCGCCAGCGAAGATCTGCTGTTCGCGACCCGACCGTCGTGGCTGCGCACCGACGTGTTCGCCGATCTGGTGCGCCTCGGCGAGTCGATCGTCACCGAACTCGGTGAACCGAACCGGTCCCGGGCGCGCCAGGGTGCCCGTTCGGAGGCGGAGGCGTTCGACTGGGTGCTCCGGTGACCGGCCCGATGCGATTCCTGATCGCCCCCGACAGTTTCAAGGGCACCCACTCCGCCGGCGAGGTGGCCGCGGCGATCGCGGCGGGTGCCGAGGCCTCCGGACATCGCGCGATCCGGATGCCCGTCGCCGACGGCGGCGAGGGCACCCTCGACGCGGTCACCGCGGCGCTGCACCTCGACCGGGTCGACGTGGATGCCGTCGATCCGTGGCGGCAGCCGTGCCGCGGATGTTTCGGCCTGTCACCGGACGGGACCGCCATCGTGGAACTCGCCACCGTCAGCGGACTGACCACCGCGCACGACGGACCCCGCGACCCCCTCGTCGCCGACACCTACGGCACCGGGATGGTGATGGCCGCCGCCGCGCGTGCCGGTGCCCGCCGCATCGTGGTCGCGGCCGGTGGATCGGCGACCACCGACGGTGGACTGGGCGCGATCACGGCGATCGACGACGCCGGTGGTCTGCGGGCGGCGACGGTGACGGTACTGACGGACGTCACCACCCGCTACACCGACGCGGCACGGGTGTTCGGGCCGCAGAAGGGCGCCGACCCCCACGGCGTCGAGGTGCTCACGGCGCGACTCGACGCGCTCGCCCGATCGTTGCCGCGCGATCCGCGTGACGTCGACGGCACCGGCGCCGCCGGTGGATTCTCCGGCGGGATGTGGGCGCGTTTCGGGGCGGAGCTACGGTCCGGTGCCCACTTCGTGCTCGACACGGTGGGATTCGACGCTGCCGTCACCGACGTCGACGCGGTCGTCGTCGGTGAGGGACGGTTGGACGGCCAATCACGGGCCGGGAAGATCGTCTCGGCGATCCTCGAACGGTGCGCCGGCGTCCCGGTCGTCGCGGTCGTCGGGTCCGTCGGCGACGACCTCGGCGACTTCCGCGACCGGTTCGCCGGAGTCCTCGTCGCGTCCGACGTGGACGCGTTGACCCGCGCCGGCACCCGCCTCGCCGATGTGGTGCGGGGACGTTCGGAGTAGGTGCCCGTCATGCGCGCACCCCCCACCGATGCAAGACCTGGCACGACGCCGGCATCTGCGCCGGCCGCATCGAAAAACGCGTCATGCCGAGCCGCTGCGACTGCTGCGAGCGACCCCTCCGCTCGAACCGAAAGACCATCGCAGAGGCACCGGGCACAGTCGCGCACTGGGGAAACGGACGGTGCCAATCCTGCCACCGGAGGGAAGCCCGGCGGTGATGGGAGACCCGAGCATCTGGTGGTGCGCCGGGTCAAGGATGCACGTTTCCCGGACGCGTTGTTTCCGGTGTGGCGGTATCACCCGTTCACCCGCCAACTCGACCCTGACCACCGTCGAGGCCGACCTCGTCCACCGCAGACATGCGATCATCGAAACGGTGTTCGCCGACCTGATCGACGGGCCGCTCGCCCACATGCCGTCCGGGTCGTTCGGAGCGAACTCCGCGTGGGTGCTGTGCGCGGCGATCGCCCATAATCTGCTGTGCGCCAACGGTATCCTCGCCGGTGGACGTTACGGTCGTGCTCGCGAAGCGACCCTGCGCCGGCGGATCGTATGTTGGTCTCGCCGGTCACCAGGTCGGCGGAGCGTGGATCGAGCGCACGAGCACGGGCCGTGAGATCGAGCAGGTCTTGCTCGGACGGCCGGGAGGGCGCAGGACGAGTACGTCCGATCGGGAACAGTATCGATCTCGGCTGCCGTTTCCCACGGCGGTCGGCCCGGTGAAACTCCATTTCTCCCCCTCGTGTTCGGTGCGTCTTTCAGGTCGGGCTTTGCGTATCGAACTGCGTCGATGACACGTCCCTCGGCGGCGCGCGCCCTGCGGCGAGTTCGTGTTCAGCCGCCAGCGGTAGTCGGCGGGGATTCGTGGGTCGGGTGCGTGCGAGTGGTGCGGCGGCGCGCCGCGGCGATGAGCCAGGCCGCGGCCAATGCTCCGGCGCCGATGCCGGGCCAGAGCGGCCCATCGATGGTGAACCAGACTGCGAGGCCGGCCCACAGCGCCGCGAGCACCACGCAGGTGGTGGCACCGGGGCTACGGGCGGGGCGGGCTCCAGCGCTGTTCATGTTCCCCTCCTGGTGGCCGTGGACTCGACGTGTGTGCCGGTCGTGTAGTCGTCGACGAACAACGTCATCGACTCGATCACCGCAGCAAGTGGATGATCGAACGCCGCGCGTGCGTTGCGTGCGCAGATCGACCGCGCCTCCCCGTCCGGGTAGAGGCTGGTGATCGCCGCTGTCGGGGTGAACCGGCCACCGAGCTCGTTGTCCGGGTCGGTGCGTCCGGTCCACCACCGGACCTGTGCGCGTTCGAGGGCGGTGTCGCAGGTGACTTCGACGTCGACGATGGTCAGGTCGGTGTAGCCGGCGCCGCCGAGTTCGGTGAGCAGCCGTGCGCCGAGGCCGTCCCAGCGGAAGGTGCCTTCGATGACGATGTTCTCCCCGGCCTCGATGCACCGCTGCTGCACCATGTCCAGGACCTGGGTGGATTCGCGGTGCACAAGGGTGGCCAGCTCGCGAGGGCGCAGGGGCCGCCCGTCCGGCAGCACGGTGACCAGCAGGTCGTCGTAGATACCGCGGGCGAGACCGTCGCGGATGAGGTGGTCTTGATCCGATCCGAGTCGAGGACGCGCCAGCCGTTGCCGGCCAGGCCACGGTGTTCGATGGCCGTGGACTTGCCGGCGCCCGGGACACCGGCGGTGACGATCGCGCAGCGGCCGTCGTGGTCGATACCGGTCTGCTCGGCCAGGTAGGCGTCGACGATCGCGTCCCGGATGCGGCGGCGGCGCGGATCGGCGGCGAAGAGCCGGAAGCTCGCGCGGTCACCGGCCGCGTCGAGTATCCCGCCGGGCATACACCACTCGTCGAGAACCGTATGGGTTGTGAGGCAGGGTGGGTTCACTCGCGGCGGCTCGCCGCCCGCTGCGACGCGGTCGCGTCGAACAGTCGCTGATAGTCCTCGTCGCTGAGCAGGTCCCCGGCGCGTTCGATCTGATCCCAGGTGCCGCGCACGTAGACATCGGCGGCGGGGTCATCGGCCGGGGTGCCACCGAAGGTGTAGTCCCAGTGCTCGAGTTCGGTCATCATCTGCTCGTGGGTTAGTTCACCGACCGCGTAGCGCAGAAGCACTTCACGTGGGGTGCGCTCGCGGACATCGGGCCGCAGACGGGCCTTCTTGAGCAGGCGGCTGATCTCAGGCTGCTCCACTCCGACACGGCGTGCGATGTCGCGCTGCGACCATCCGGCCTCGGCCGCGGCGAGGACCGCGCGCAGCTTCTCCAACCGCTCCAGTTCCGCGCGGGGGGAAATCGCGCGGAGTTGCCGCTCGATGTCGTTCTCGAACGCTATCGTCATCGACTTCACCACCTCAACTGGGGATATACCAAATGGTATCACCTGCGGGCTCGGGCCGTAGCACGAGCCCACCCCGGGCGCACTGCCGAACACACATGCAAGGGGCTACCGCGTGTACCAGCGCGGCACCGGCCAACCGGGTGCATCAGGAACGCCGGCCCACCGACTGCGCGCGGTCGCATCGTTCAGGAGAAGCCTCAGGGCAGCTGTGGCGGGGACTTCACCCGACCTGGTTCAACCAGGACGCATGCACCGGGGTATGCACCATGACCGCGTTCGGGTACCGCTGGGACAACCGATCGATCGCGGCCTTCCCCCGGTGTGAGGAACCGTTATCGACGATCCAGAAGACACGCCGGGCCGAGGCGTACGGTTCTGCCGTCATGACCTGATCGACCAGCGCGGTGAACGGCTCGATGCCGGTGGAAGATTCGCACCGCCCGAACACGCGAGCATGGTGCACGTCGTACGCTCCGAGATAGGCCAGCGCACCGCTGCGGCGGTAATCGTGATTGATGCGCATCGGCAGGCCCGGCCGGCGCGGTGGCGTGGCAACGGTCCCGGGCCTGGATCGACGGTTTCTCGTCGGCGCAGATCACGTACTCGTCCGCACCCAACGCCACACCCCGGTAGGTGCGGGCATACAACTCCAGCACCACCGCGGCCTTCGCCTCGAACTGCGGGTCGCGGACGAAGATCCATGACTGATGCTGCCAGGGTTTGAGGGCGTCGTCGGCGAGCCAACGCCGCACCGTCGACACCGACACGGCGATGTGGTCGGCGAACAGGTGCCGGGCCAGCTCTGCGGTGCTCCACCGGGAGAGCGGCACACCATGTTCGGCCGGCAACGCGCACGCCCACGCGGTGACCTGCGCACGTTCGGCTCCGGTGTACACCGGCGGCCGTCCCGACCGCGGCGCATCGACCAGCCCCGCCAGGCCGTCGGCGGCGAACCGGCCGCGCCACTTGCGGGCGGTATCGACACAGATGCCCAGGTCGGCGGCGATCTGCGCGTTCGACGCCCCGTCCGCTGCGAGCACCACGATCAACGCCCGCAGCACCTGCCGCTGCGGGGTGGTTCCGGCGCGGATCCTGCGTTCGAGTTCGGTACGGTCGGCCGGGCTCATCTCGATCGGCACCGCCACCGCTGTCACCACGACCACCACACCGGCATCCCCAGTTCGCTCATTACTCAACCGTGGCAGAGTCGGTGCGCGTGCCGTCATCACGGCTGGCCGTCGTCTCGGGCACGATGGGTCCCGTGCCGAAACCTCCCCCGGAGTCGACGAAGAATTCGCTACGTCTGCGGATACTGCACCGTGCCCGTGAACGCTGGCCGCAACTCGACGGCGTCGACGTCCGCTTCCGGGGTGGGTTCGTCTACGTCGACGGCACACTCACCAACGGTGCAGTGCTGCCACTGCTGCGGCTGCGTTATCACGGTTCGGCTCGTGCCTGGGGTTTCGCGATCTACCTGGCCAGCAGCGGCAAATACCAGGACTCCGTCCTGCCCCGCGGACTGCCCAGCGGTGGTCCCGAAGTAGCTCTGGACTGCGCCTGCGGCCTCTACCTCGCCGATCCCATCGCCTGGCAAACACCCCCGACGAACTTCTGACCAGGACCACTAAGCCTGGATACACCGATCCAGTAACGGCTGATCGCGAGTCGTAGACACGAAATGCCCTGCCGTAGTGGAAGAATCGATCTTGTCTAGGGATCAGTTCACACCACAACGGAGGGCATCTCGCGGATGCAACTATCTCACACCCGACCCGTCGCCGCGGCGAGGTTCGACGACCCGAATCTCGTGGCGACCGCGGGACTGGTCCCGATGATGGCATTGGCGCAGGCCGGCGACCTGCTCACCCGCCGACGACGTCCATTCCCAATCCCCAATGGGGATCGGTCAATGCCTTCACAAGCAGATCGTGCTTCCTCTCCACCTCCCGATCGAACTCGAACCAGAACTTGAGACTGTCCGGTCCACCGCCGTACGCGTATGTCAGGTGAGCAGAGCTGAACTCGGTGAAGAGCCATGGTCGACGTCTACTCGCGTCGGATCTTGGGTTGGCGGGTCATGACGTCGAAGGCCACGCCGCTGGTGTCCGGCGTTCCCGAGCAGGCGTTGTTCACCCGGCGAAGGATCGATTCCTGTTTTACTGCAACAGGTTTGGTACATCACTCCGATGCGGGCAGTCAGAACACGTCGCTGGCGTTCACCGAGGCATCGATCGAATCGGGGATCGCCGGCTCCATCGGAACCGTCGGCGACGCCCTCGACAACGCGTTGATGGAATCGACGATCGGGCTCTACAAGACCGAGCTGATCGACCGCCGTTCGTCGTGGACGGGTCGGGCCGAGGTCGAGCGGGAAACCGTCGAGTGGGTCCGATGGTTCAACGCCGACCGACTGCACTCCTCGATCGGCTACCAGACGCCGATCGACTACGAGACGCGCTACTGTGAGCAGCGCACCACTGCCACCTCGTCACTCGAGGTGGCCTGAACGAAGTCTCCAACGGATCCAGGGCGGTTCACACTGCCCGCATCACGGTGCATGGCGCATGCCGAGGTGGATACGTCAGGGCTGCCGGGAAACGGTGTCCCCGCAGGGATCCCCGGCCGGCTCGGGCACGTCGCCGGGGACCGGGCCGGAGTCCGGATCGGAACGGTGCGACGGCCACGACACCGGCCTGTCCTCCGCGCACGGGTCGGGCGCCGGCGACGACTCCTCCCCCGCCGGCGCCGACTCCCCTGCCGGCGGCGGGACCGGCACCATCGTCTCCGTGACGGTCGCGGGCAGCTGATCGCCGGAACGTGCGGCGCCGCCGACACCGACCGCGAGACCACCCCCGAGCAGTGCGGTGAGCACACCGAGGACGCACACGAGCACCCACGCGGGACGCCGCCCACCCGCCGCGGTCGCAGTCGCGGTGGGAGGGTCCTGCGCCGCAGCGACCAGCGCCGCACCGGTCGCGCGATGCCACGGCACGCCGTGCGGCGCCACGAACGGCACCCCCAGGACGGTCGCGAGTTCCCGAGCCGGACCACCGTCCCCCGGACGCAGGTCGAGGAACACCAGCGCCTGCGGTGCTGCACCGGCCCGCGCAACGGCCTCGTCCGCGACGTCGGGCAGCGACTCGACGTGCCCCGTCACCGCGTCGCCGTCACGGACCACCGACGACAACACCGTGGCCGACCGGATGTCGACGATCGACACCGATTCGGTGTCGTCGGTGCGGGTATGCACAGCGATCACCGTGTGGTCGGCGAGTTCGTGCGCGCCGCCGAGGAACACGAGCCGCGCCCGGTCGAGAGGAACGACGTCGACGGGTACGGCGGTGACCTCCGCGACCGCGGCGACGAGGTCGTCGGCCGGCCCCGCTCCGGGCGCGGTGACGATCCCGATCCGGTCGACGGTCACGGACGCGGCCTCGGCCCGCTCCGACATCGCGGCGACCGCGGCGGCCACCGCGTCGGGTGTCGTGACGTCGGGATCGGCGGGCCACCGCTGGGAGTCGAACGGCCCGAGCAACGTGACGTCGGCGTCGACGAGCGCGGCCGTGATCTCACCGTCGTCCACGGCCACACCGAGCACAGGACGCATCCGCCCTCCCTCCTCGCCGATCAGCCGGATCCCGTACGACCGACCGAGCCTAACCGACGGCCTGCGGATAGCAGCCGATCGTGAGCGACACGACGGCCGACCGGGTGCCGTTGAGTGTGACGTACGAACCGTCGGATGCGAACAACCTCACTGCCGGTGCGGGTAGATCGAGTCGATCGTGGAAACCCGCGGCGCGGGCGCGCCCCTCGAACACAGCGGCCGCGGCACGCCGTTCCGCGGCGGTCAGGACGATGCCGCTGGCCCGAATCGGCAGGTGCACCCGCTCACCCCGCCCACCGTCCGCGGTGACACACAGCGATCTCGTCTCCTCCAGGCGACCGGTGAACACCAACGCGGGGTATTCGTCCGACAGGGCCGCGGTGATGTCCTCCAGCACACGCATGTAGTGCGCGGTCGCACCCACGTGGTCGGCGGCGACCGGTTCGGGCACCGCGACGAACCTGGTGGACGTACATCCCGTCACGACGGCGAGCACCAGGAACCACGGTGCCGCCCACACCCCGCGCCTCACCGGACCCCCTGCACCGCACCGACGACGACCGCGGCCACCCCGTACGCACTCGTCGTGCCGGGGGTCAGGTACGCGCTGTGCCCGGTCGAGGCCGCCAACGGTCGACCGTCCACGCCGACGCTCGCGCCGCTCGGCAGGTGGGTGAGCCCGGCCAGCCCGCTCGGATCCGAACCCGTCACACCGAGATCCGCGATGATGTCGCGTTCCGCCTCGACCAGATACGCGGCGCCCTCCGCGAGCCCGAGCGTGGACACGTCGTCGGTGCCGATCCACGGGGCGCCCAGGAACACGGCGCTGTCGGCGGAGGCACCCTGCTGCAGAGCCAGACCCGCCGTCCACGCGCCGTACGAATGCCCGACCACCGTCACGTTCGTGTCCGCGTCGTCGAGGCCGGTGAGGAACGGAGCCAGGCGCGCGGCACCGACGAGCGCCGCGTCGTCGGCGAGCGGGCTGCGCTCGGCCACGACCATGCCGGTGCCGAAATGCGGGGCCTGGTAGTTCAGCCACGTCACGGTGGCCACCGCGGCCTCGTCGCCCCCGAGGAACCCCGCCGCGGTGGTGCGCAGCTCGGAGATCTGCTCGTCGTATCCGGCCAGGTTGCCCTGCACCGTCGACCCGGTGCCCGGGACGTACACGGCGACATGGTCCGCCGTGTCGACGTCACCGACCGCAACGGCGGCCATCGCCTCCCGCCCGGACAGGTCCAGTGCGAGAAGTTGCCGGTCGCCGAGCGCGAGGGTGGATTCGACGGCGTCGAGCGCCGCGAGTTTGCCCACGGTCTGTTCGAGACCGGCGTCGGCGTTCGAGAACATCCCACCGAAGATGTTCGAGTCCAGTTCGGCGCGCAACGCCCGCGCGACCCCCTCGAGCCGGGCGCGCTCGTCGTCGAGGATCGTGCGGTTCGCGAGATCACGTACCGCACCGGGGATTCCGTCGAGGTTCCCGATCCGGTCGGGGCTGGACGCGAGTAGCGCGGCGCGATCCTCGTCGCTCAGGTCGTGCCACCACTGTGCGACGGCGGCGGGCGCGGTGCCCGCGGGCGGCACGTCCGATGTCGCGGTGTCGCCCGGCCAGGAGGCGCGCTGACCTCCGAATCCGTGGAGCTCCGTCCCGGACGGCCCATCCGGCCCCGTGTCGAAGCTGCGGGCGAGCACCGCCGCCGCCTCACGATCGAGTTCGTCTGCGCGGGTGAGTAAGTCCTCGACCTTTCGCTGCGCGGCGTCGCGGGCGTCCGGGGTGGTTCCGTCGCCGGTCGCGATCTCCCCGCCGTCGCCGATCGTCATGCCCCGGTCCGCCGCCCACCCCTTCAGTCCGGCGAGTTCGGCGTGCAGGCCCCGCAGCCGGGTCTCGACGTCGCGGGCGCACACGCTGATCGATCGCAGCGAATCTGCTTGTATCGCTGCGAGTTCCAACACCCATCGGCTCGGTTCGTCGGCGGCCTCCCGGGCCCGTCCCGTCCACGCGCTCTCGTGTGTGTCCGTCCCCCCGAACGACAACGCGACCGCCATGGACGTGCGCGTGTCGTCGAGTACACCGGCGTATCCCTCGAATCCGACCGCGAGCCTGTGCAGCGCATCCGGATCCCATTCGGCCAACTGTCGAAGATCCATCGTCCACCCCCTCGCACGCAGGGTACTGGACGGTGAACGGCACCCGGCCCGAGCGGATCCGCTCGGGCCGGGTGCCTGTGGATGAATCGTGCCCCTGTGGACAACTACCGCATCACACGTCCACGATCGCCTCCAGCGGCGGCGTGCGGGCCGCCCGGATCCCGGGCCACAGCGCCGCGAGGACCCCGACGACACCGGATCCGACGAGCATCCCCAGGACCTGCCCCCACGGGACCGCGATGTGGTCGAGCCCCTGGTCGGCGAGGGTGCGGACGAACGCCCATCCGAACACGAGGCCCAGGACGAGCCCGACGACCGCACCGAACACGGCGATCAGCAGCGACTCGATGTAGATGGTGCGGCGCACCTGCGCGCGTTGCATGCCGACGGCGCGCAGCATCCCGATCTCGCGGCGCCGCTCCACCACCGACAACGCGAGCGTGTTGACGATGCCCAGGATCGCGATGACCACGGCCAGCGCGAGAAGCCCGTAGAGGATGGCCAGCAGCATGTCGATCTGCTGTGCCTGCTGCCCCTTGAACTCGTCACGGTCCATCACCTGCACGATGACGAACTGCTTGGTGGCGTCCTCGAGGCCCGCCCGCACCGCGTCGGCATCGGCGCCTGCCTCGGTGCCGACGAGCACCACCATCGCCGACCGGGATCCGACCGGGGTGAACTGTTCGTACAGCTCCGGCGAGGTGATCCACGGGCCGATGAGCTGATTGTCGGCGTACACACCCGTGACGGCGGTGTCGACCGTTTCGCCGTCACGACTCGTCAGGGGTACGACCGCACCGGGGTGCAGGCCGCGTTCCGCCGCGACGGACTGCGAGACGAGCAGCTCGTCGCCGGTCGTCGATTCGGTGCCCTCGACGATGTCGAGGGCGACGGCGTCCTGCAGTCGGCCCGTGATCGCCGTACCGAACTGGAAGTCCTCGTCGTCACCGACCTTCGCGACGACCGTGTGTGCGCTGACGACCTCCGCGACACCGTCGACACCCCGCGCCGCGTCGACGACCGCGGACGGCAGCCCGAGCATCGGCGGCCCGGTGAGCACGAACTCCGATTCGACGCCGTTGTCGACGAGCGCATCGACGCTGGTCTTCGCGGACGCCCCGAACACACCGATGACGGACACCAGCATCAAACCGAGGGTGAGGGCGAACGCCGTCGCCGCGGTGCGGCGCGGATTGCGGGTGGCGTTGGTGCGGGCCAGCTTCCCGACGGCACCGAACGGTCGCGCGAACACCGCGCCGAGCACCCGGACGACCGGACGCGACAGCGCGGGCGCCGCGAACAACACCGCGACGATCAGGGCCAGTGCGCCGACGCCGACGGTCGCGGCCGCACCACCACCGGTCCCCTGCGCACCGATCGCGACGAGGACCGCTCCGGCGACACCGGCGACGACACCGGCGAGGGTGCGAACCCGCAGCGACGCATCGCCGCCCGTGGATTCCTCCCGCATCGCCGCGACCGGCGGGACGTGCATGGCGCGTCGCGCCGGGGCGTACGCGCTGACGACGGTGACGACGACACCGACGATCAATGCGACGATGACGGTGCGCGGTGACAGTTGCAGCGGACCGGACGGCAGACCCAGATCGGCCGCGTTCAGGGCCGCCCGCAGCCCGTACGCGAGGGCGATGCCGGCGGCGATACCGAGCACGCTCCCGATCAGCCCGACGACGAGCGCTTCGAGGGTGACGGACCTGCCGACCTGGCGGCGGCTCGCACCGATCGCGCGGAGCAACGCGAGCTCACGCATGCGTTGCGCGACGATCATCGAGAACGTGTTGTAGATGATGAACGTGCCGACGAGCAGCGCGATCGCACCGAACGCGAGCAGGAAGTAGTTGAGGAAGCTCAAGGCCTCCGACACCTGCGACTTGACTTCCTCGGTGACCTCGGCGCCGGTCTGCACCTTCGTGCCGGGCAGCGCCGCGGCGATCTCGTCACGCAGCGCCTCCGGAGACATCGACCCGTCTCCGGCGACGTCGATGGACTGGACGTGCCGACCGTCGGTGAACAACGCCGACGCCTGCGTCTCGGTGAACAGCACACCGATGTAGCCGCCGGTGTCGGAGTCGACGTCGTAGATGCCGCTGACGGTGACCGGGACCATGCCCTGCGCCATCGTGAGCACCTGCGTCCGGTCGCCGACGTGCAGGTCACCGCGTTCGGCACCGCTCGTGTTGAGGGCGATCTGCCCGTCCGCCACGGGCGGACCGCCGTCCACGAACACCTGCGGATCGCCGAGGGTCCGGTCCGGCGGCAGCCACGCCAGCCCCTCCACCGGGGCGCCACCGGTCTGGACGGCGGCCCCGTCCGAGCCGAGGACGACGAGGCTACCGCTGATCAGCGGGGCGGTGCGCGCGACTCCGTCGAGTCCCTCGACCGTCGCGATGTCCGAGACGGGCACGCCGCTCGCCCCCAGCTCCTCGGCGGAGACACGGACGTCGACGCCCTGCGCGACGTCGCCGAAGATGTCGTCGAACGTGCGTTGCAGGGTGTCGGTGAAGACGAACGACCCGGTGATGAACGCGGTGCCGAGCACCACCGACAACACCGTCAGCGCCAACCGCACCTTGTGCGCGGCGAGGTTGCGCAACGCAACCTTGCGGATGGGGTTCCCACTCATCTCCGGTCTCCTACTCCGCCGCCGGGACGGGGGTGACCGTGTCGAACCGCTTCATGCGGTCGAGGACGGCGTCGGCGGTCGGGCCGCGCATCTCGTCGACGACCTGACCGTCGGAGAGGAACACCACCCGATCGGCGTAGGACGCAGCCCGCGGGTCGTGGGTGACGATCACGACGGTCTGGTCGAATTCGTCGACGGCGGCCCGCAGGATCGACAGCACCTCACCGGACGAGCGGGAGTCGAGGTTACCGGTCGGCTCGTCACCGAAGATGATCTCGGGCCGGCCGGCGAGTGCCCGGGCGCACGCGACGCGCTGCTGCTGGCCGCCGGACAACTCACCGGGGCGGTGATCGAGGCGGTCGCCGAGGCCGAGGCGGGTGACGACGGTGTCCAGCCACTGCCGGTCCACCTCGCGGCCCGCGATGTCGAGCGGCAACGTGATGTTCTCGAGTGCGGTGAGGGTGGGAACGAGGTTGAACGCCTGGAAGACGAATCCGATGCGATCGCGCCGCAGTTGCGTCATCTGCTTGTCGGAGAGCGTCGTCAGATCGGTGTCACCGATGAACACCGCACCGGAGGTGGCGCTGTCGAGGCCGGCGAGGCAATGCATCAGCGTCGACTTGCCGGAGCCGGACGGCCCCATGATGGCGGTGAACTCGCTCGCGGCGAACTGCACCGTCACCCCGTCGAGTGCGTGCACGGCTGTGTCGCCGGTGCCGTAGATCTTCTTCAGGTCCTGTGAACGCGCGGCCGGGGCCGTGTGTGATGCCATGCGCACCATCCTTGCGTGTCGTCGCGCGGCGCACCATCCGGGAGGACCCTGATGTTCTCCGACCCCGCCGACCGGGCGTCGGGACGGCGGGGTCGGGGCGTGGTGTCGGGGCAGTCAGGCCCAGCGGGCCTGGCCACCGTCGAGCGGGACGGTCGCGCCGGTCAGGTAGCGGGCGCCGTCGCCGACCAGCCACGCCACCGCCCGTCCGATGTCTTCCTCACAGTCGCCGATGCGTCCCAACGGAATGCTCTTGACGAACTCCGCGGCCTCCTCGGGTTGGTTCTCCGTCCACCACTTCAGCCCCGGTGACAGGGCGTGCGGGGCGACCGCGTTGACACGGATTCCGTCGACGCCCCATTCGGAGGCAGCCGTGCGGGTCAGCGACCGCAGCGCCTCCTTGACGGAGGCGTAGCCGCCGTAGCCGCTCGTGTCCCAGCGCACCGCGGCGGACGTGACCATGTTGACGATCGACCCGCCGCCGCGGGCCTTCATGATCGGGTGGACGAGCCGCATCGCGTGCAGCGCGGCGAGCGGACCCGACCGGTACGCCTTCTCCATGACGTCGGGGGTCAGTTCGAGGAGCGGTCCGCGCGGGTTGAGGCTGGCATTGTTGACCAGGATGTCGACTCCGCCGAGCACCTCGACGGTGCGCTCGATCGCGTCGGTGATCTGGGCGTGATCGGCGACGTCGCAGACGATCGGTTCGGCGACTCCACCGAATCCACGAATCGTCTCGACCGTGTCGACCAGTTTCGATTCGGTGCGGCCGGCCACGGCGACGGCGGCGCCCTCGCGGGCCAGCGCGAAGGCGATCCCCTGCCCCACCCCCTGCCCTGCGCCGGTGATGAACGCGATCTTCCCGTCGGCAGTTCCCATGATGTCCTTTCCCGTACTCGACTCCCCGGGATGCAAACAGATCGCGCGACGACGCGTCGTCGACGTCCCGGTGATCGGTATCACCTCCGCCACCGAGCGAATGTATCGCTCACTCGACTGATTCAAGTGAGCGATACATTCGCTCGACTCGGCCGGAGGCCGACGGCGGGTCGAGCGGTCCGCTAGCCTGGGCGCATGCGGATCGGCGCGCACGTCCGCCAGGATGCGGACCCGATCGGTCGGGGCGAGGACCTCGGCGCCGACATCGTGCAGTTGTTCCTGTCCGACCCACAGAAATGGCAGACGCCGGGCGAGCATCCGCAGACCGAACGGATCCTGGCGTCCGACATCGACGTCGTGGTGCACTCGCCCTACGTGATCAATGTGGCGAGCCTCAACAACCGGCTCAGGATGCCGTCGCGCAAGGCGGTGGCCGAGCACGCCGAGGCCGCGGCACGCATCGGTGCGATCGGGTTGGTCGTGCACGGCGGGCACGTTCGCGACGGCGAATCGATCGCCGCGGGGATCGAGAACTGGCGCAAACTGTTCGAACGCCGCGACGACAAGGGCGGGTTCCCGGTGCCGATCCTCGTGGAGAACACCGCGGGCGGTGATCTCGCGATGGCCCGCTACGTCGACACCATCGGACGACTGTGGGACGCGATCGGCGACCACGGCGCCGGGTTCTGCCTCGACACGTGCCATGCCTGGGCGGCGGGCGAGGATCTCGTCGACGTCGTCGAACGGGTCCGGTCGGTGACGGGACGCATCGATCTGGTGCACCTGAACAATTCGCGCGACGAGTTCGGATCGGCCCGCGACCGGCACGCGAACCTGACCGACGGCCGCATCGACCCGGCGCTGCTCGTGTCCGTCGCGGAGGCTGCGGGCGCCCCCGTCGTGCTCGAGACCCCGGCCGACGGAATCGCCGACGACCTCGACTACCTACGCGAGCACCTCCCCCGGTGATCCGGGGGGCGACCTCGTCGTCAGCGCCGGACGGTGCCGCCGTCCCACGACTGCATCCCCAGCACCCGCACCAACGCGAGCGACTCCGCGGCCGGTGTTCCCGGTGCCGCCGAATACACGATGAGCGACTGGTCGACGTCGGGCACGTGCAGGGTGTCGCAGTCGAGAACGACCGCGCCCGCCACCGGGTGCCGCACCGTCTTCGTGTGCGACCGCCAGCCTCCGACCCTCCCCGCATTCCAGAGGTCGACGAACAGCTCCGACCCGCGTCGCAGGTCGTCGATCAGGGCGCGTACTCCCGCGTCGTCCGGGTACCGGGCCGCCGCGGACCGCAGCATCGCGACCGACTGCTCCGCGGTCGCCGCGAATTCCTCGGCCGTGGCACCGACCCCGCTCATCGGCGGATCGGCGGGGTCGGGCAGGAAACGCAGCCGGTTGATGTTGCGACTGTGGGGTGGTATCGCCGACCAGTCGCCCTGGAGTGCACAGGCCATCTCGTTCCAGGCGAGCACATCCCCCTGCGCGCTCATCACCACGACCGGGAGGTCGGCGAACCGGTCCAGCAGGCGCAACACACTCGGCCGCACATGCATGTCGATCGTGCCCGGTCCCGGAGGCGGGACACCCGCCAGGTGGAAAAGCTGATCGCGTCCGGCTGCGTCGAACCGCAACGCGCGCGCCAGCGGGTGTACCCGGCTTCGAAGGCCGCCCTGAACATGGTGACCGCCATGTACGCGAAGGCGCTTCCGCAGGTGCGGGTCGTGGCCGTCGATCCCGGCTACACCGCGACCGCGCTCAACGGGTTCACCGGACCCCAGTCGGTCGGTGAGGGCACCGACGCGATCGTGACGGCGTGCACCGGCGACACCCTGGCCGGACCGTTCTTCGACCGCAACGGTGCCCTGCCGTGGTGACCGTCAGAGGTCGCCGGTGAAGTAGCGCTGCAGCGTGGGTGCCACGATCTCGACGACCCGCTCGGACGGCAGCGACGCCAACGGTTCGAGTTCGAGGAGATAGCGGGTGACCATGATGCCCGCCATCTGCGAGATCACCAGCTCGGCACGTACCGCAGCGCTGCCGGTGGGCACGTCGATGCGCTCCAGCAACGGCCCGAGGGCGACATCCCGCAGGAACGTGCGCAGCAGTGCGCCGTCGCCCGCGATGCGGGTGCGGACGAGCGCGACGATCCGGTCGCGGTGCGGAGAATCCCACAGGGCGAGCAGGGCGGTCGCCAGGGCGCGACCGAGATCGTCCACCGGCGCGTCGTAGACCGGGGCGAGCACCTCGTGCGGATCGGCCGGCAACTCCACCGCTTCGGCGAACAGGTGCTGTTTCGACCCGAAGTAGTGGTGCACCAGTGCCGGGTCGACGCCCGCCACCGACGCGACCGCCCGTATCGTCGTGCCGTCGAAGCCGCGCGCGGCGAACAGTTCCCGCGCGGCGGCGAGGATGTCGTCGCGGGCACCGGATGCGCCCGGTCGACGGCCCGGGCGACGCGGCGCGGTCACGGGGTGCGCCGACGCAGGGTCGCCGCGCCGAGCGCCAGCGCCGCGACCGCGAACGCCGCGACCACCAGCAGATCGCGCACCATCACCGCGGTGGTGCCGGGGTGCGTGGAGATCTCCTGCAGCGCTTCGACGGCGTAGCTGAGCGGCAGCACGTTGCTGATCCAGCGCAGCCAGTCCGGCAGGTCGTCGCGCGCGACGAGGAGCCCGCACAGGAGGAACTGCGGGATCACGATCACCGGCATGAACTGGACGGCCTGGAACTCGGTGCGGGCGAACGCGCTGCACAGCAACCCGAGGGACACTCCGAGGACCGCGACGAGGACGGCGACGACGAGCACCCACGCGACCGGGCCGGCGCTGGTGACCCCCAGCAGCCAGAACGAGACGGCGCACGCGATGCCGGCCTGCACGATCGCCGCGACGGAGAAGGCACTGCCGTATCCGGCGAGCAGATCGAACTTCGTCAGCGGTGTCGTCAGGAGGCGTTCGAGTGTGCCCGAGGTGCGTTCGCGTTGCATCGCGATGGACGTGACCAGGAACATCACGACGAACGGCAGGATGCCGAGCATCGTGATGGCGATGCTGTCGAACAGGGTCCGTCCGTCGAAGCCCGGTGGGGTGTCGCGATACATGAAGTACAGCAGCGCCATGAGCAGGCTGGGCACGAACACGATCATCGCGACGGTGCGGTGGTCGGCACGCAGCTGGCGCAGGATACGGGTGGTGGTCGCGGCGTAGATCACGGTGCTCATCGCGTCTCCTCCGTCTCGGTGCCGGCCGCGTCACCGCGGATCAGGTGCAGGAACGCGTCCTCGAGCCGTTCTTCTCCGGTGCGGTCGCGCAGTTCCCGCGGTGTCAGCTGCGCGACGAGCCGTCCGTCCCGCAACAACACGAGCGCATCGCAGTGGTCGGCCTCGTCCATGACGTGGCTGGACACGAGGAGTGTGACGCCCCGCGCGGCGAGGGCGCGGAAGTGTTCCCACAGTTCGGCGCGCAGGACGGGGTCGAGGCCGACCGTCGGTTCGTCGAGGACGAGCAGTTCGGGGTCGCCGACGAGGGAGCAGGCGAGGGAGACGCGCCCGAGTTGCCCTCCGGAGAGGGCGTCGGCCGTGTTTCCGGCGTGCCCGGCGAGCCCGACGGCGGCGATGGTGTCGGCGACGGCGGCGCGGTCGCGGCCGTAGAGCGCGGCGTAGTAGGCGACGTTCTCGGTGACGGTGAGGTCGGTGTACACGCTGGGGGCCTGCGTGACGTAGCCGACACGGCGACGCAGGCCGCGGGACCCGGCGGGTTCGCCGAGGACGGTGACGGTTCCGGACTCGATGATCTGGGTGCCGACGACGGAGCGCATGAGGGTGGTCTTGCCGCACCCGGAGGGGCCGAGCAGACCGGTGATCGACCCGGCCGGGACCTGCAGGCTCACGTCGTCGAGGGCTTTGTGGAGGCCGCGGTGCACGTGCAGGGACGACACGTCGACGGCGGGTGTGCTGCTCATGATCGCTCAATTCGTCGCACATTGACTTCAACACCCGTTGAATTCCTGTCGTCAGTGTGCGCCGCACGTCTCGGTCGGGTCAAGTCCCGTGTCGTCGCGGCGTTTCCGCGTCCGGATCGACGTACCATGAGCCCCATGGCCCACACCCGCACAGCCCTCTCCGTCACCGCCGCCGCCGCGGTTCTCGCGGGAGCACTCGCGGGCTGCTCGACCACCGGCGAACCGTCCGCCACCGCCGTGTCCGTCGAGACGTCCGTCGCCACCACCGAGGCGTCCGCCCCGGATGCGTCGTCGACACCCGTCGATGCCGCCGACAAGTCGTCCCCCGCCGGGCCCGGCGCGAGACTGACGGTCGTCGACATCCGGGTCGGAAGCCACGACGGCTTCGACCGCGTGGTGTACGAACTGGGTGGAGACGGTGTCCCCGGATGGCGGGTGGGGTACGTCGATCGCGCGGTGCAGGACGGCAGCGGCCACGAGATCCCGGTCGCGGGCGGGGCGGTGCTGCAGGTGTTGATCGACGGCTCGGCGTATCCGTTCGACAGTGGCGCCGACCCGTACTCGGGTCCGAACCCGGTGATCGCACCGGCCGGCGGTTCCGTCACGGAGGTCAACGGTTCCGGCGTGTTCGAAGGTGTCACGCAGTCGTTCGTCGGCGTCCGTGACCCGGGTACGGCCTTCTCGGTGTTCGCGTTGACCGAACCGACCCGTCTGGTCGTCGACGTCGCCCGCTGAACCGGGGGTTGACCTCGAGCACACTCGAGGTTCTAGCGTTGCGGGCATCGACAGGAGGCCCGTGGATGAGCATGGAAGTAACGGCGTGGAACGCGATGTACAACGCGATGCACGCCGAGAGCGATCGTCGCCCGTTCTCGCGCAGGACACTGCGGCGGATCGCCGAGTTCGCACGCCCGCACACCCGGAGCATCGCGGGATACCTGCTCCTGAGCATCGTCATCGCCGCGCTGGGTGTCGCGACACCGGTGCTCGCGGGACGGGTCGTGGACGCGATCGTCGACCGCGATCCGCTGTCGACCGTGGTGACGCTCGCCGCGATCATCGCGGTCATCGCGATCGTCGAGGCCGGGCTCGGTATCGCCAACCGGTGGTTGTCGGCGAGCATCGGCGAGAACCTGATCCTGGATCTGCGCACCACCGTCTTCGACCACGTGCAGCGCATGCCGGTCGCGTTCTTCACCCGCACCCGCACCGGAGCGCTGGTGTCCCGGCTCAACAACGACGTCATCGGTGCGCAACGGGCCTTCAGCGACACCCTGTCGGGTGTCGCCGGGAACGTCGTGACCCTCGTGATCACCGTCGTCGTGATGATCGGGATCTCGTGGCAGATCACCGCGTTGGCCCTGTTGCTCCTGCCGATCTTCGTGATTCCCGCCCGTCGGATGGGCACCCGCATGGCCCAGCTCAGCCGTGAAGCGGCGAACCACAATTCGGTGATGAACACGCAGATGACCGAACGGTTCTCCGCGCCCGGCGCGACCCTGGTGAAGCTGTTCGGCCGCCCGGCCCGCGAGTCCGCGGAGTTCGCGGTGCGCGCGAAGCGGGTCCGCGACATCGGGGTGCGCACCGCGATGGCGCAGACGGTGTTCGTCACCGCCCTGACCCTGGTGTCCGCGCTCGCTCTGGCACTGGTGTACGGCCTCGGCGGGTTCTACGCACTGCGCGGCGCCCTGGACGCCGGCTCGGTCGTGGCGATGGCGATGCTGCTCACCCGCCTGTATTCACCGCTGACCGCGCTCGCCAGCGCCCGCATGGACATCATGAGCGCGATGGTCAGCTTCGAGCGGGTCTTCGAGATCCTCGACCTGCAGCCGCTGATCCGCCAGTCCCCCGACGCCCGCGACGTGCCCGACGGCCCGGTGTCGGTCGAGTTCCGGGCGGTGAACTTCGCGTATCCGTCGGCGGAGAAGGTCTCGCTGGCGTCGCTCGAGGAGGTCGCCGTGCTCGACACCCGCGGCGGGGAGGACGTCCTGCACGACGTGTCGTTCACGGTCGCACCCGGCCGGATGGTTGCGCTGGTCGGCTCGTCCGGTGCGGGCAAATCGACCATTGCGCAGCTGATTCCGAGGCTCTACGACGTGGACTCCGGGGCGGTGCTGCTCGCCGGAACGAATGTGCGCGAGTTGACGACCGATTCGCTCCGCGCCACCGTCGGACTCGTCACCCAGGACGGTCACCTCTTCCACGACACGGTCCGCGCGAATCTGCTGCTCGCCCGGCCCGAGGCACACGACGACGAGGTCTGGGACGCATTGCGGCGGGCACGGCTCGACGAGCTGATCATCGGGTTGCCGAACGGACTCGACACGGTGGTCGGCGAACGCGGCTACCGGCTCTCCGGCGGAGAGCGTCAGCGCCTGACGATCGCGCGTCTGCTCCTGGCCCACCCGCGGGTGGTGATCCTCGACGAGGCCACCGCCCATCTGGATTCGACGTCGGAGGCCGCGGTGCAGGAAGCGCTCACGGAGGCCCTCACGGGCCGGACGTCGGTGGTCATCGCCCACCGGCTCTCGACGGTCCGCGCCGCCGACGAGATCCTCGTCGTCGAGGCCGGGCGGATCGTCGAGCGCGGTCGACACCGCGATCTGCTCGACGCCGGGGGTCGGTACGCCGAGTTGTATCGCACGCAGTTCTCCGATTCCGGACCGGATCCGTCCTCGATGGCACGCACGCTGGACGCATGACCGGTCACCGCCGACACCCCGGCGGGGGTGTCGCGGTGAGCGTTCAGTCCCGGTAGCCTCCGCGACCGCCGCGATCGTTGCCGTACTCGCGACGCCCACCGCGGTCGCGGCCACCGTGATCACGCTTGCCGTGGTCGCGGCGGTCGCCGCCCCGGCGGTCACCGCGGAACTCGCGACGGTCACCGCCGCGGTACGAGCCGGGCCGACCCACCGGCGCGCCGGTGTCGGGCTGCAACTGGATCAGCACACCGGAGATCCGCGTGGCCCGAAGGGCCTCGAGGGTTTCCTGCGGCAGTGCCTTCGGGAGTTCGACGAGGCTGTGGTCGGCGCGGATGCTGATGTGCCCGAAGTCGCTGCGGCGCAGGCCGCCCTCGTTCGCGATGGCACCGACGATCGCACCGGGCTGCACGCGGTGCCGCTTGCCGACGGCGATCCGGTAGGTCGCCATCTCCTGCCCGTCACGACCGAACTTCGGTCCGTCGTCGAACCGGCGCGGCGGCCGTTCACGCTGCTCACGGTCGCGGCGCGGCGGGGCGATCGGCTCCGGCTCCGCCTCCATGAGGAACGACTCACCGTCACGGGACAGGACGGCGAGCGCCGCGGCGATGTCGGCGAGCGGCACGTCGTGTTCGCGTTCGTAGTCCTCGATGAACGTCCGGAACAGCTGCAGGTGATCGGACGTGAGCGCCTCGGTGATCGAGTCGTTGAACTTCGCGACGCGCTGCGCGTTGACGTCCTCGACGGTCGGGAGCTGGATCTCGGCGAGGGGCTGGCGGGTGGCCCGCTCGATCGCCTTGAGCAGGTGCCGCTCGCGGGGTGCGACGAACAGGAGGGCGTCGCCGCTGCGGCCGGCACGACCGGTGCGGCCGATGCGGTGCACGTACGACTCGGTGTCGTGCGGGATGTCGTAGTTGACGACGTGGCTGATGCGGTCGACGTCGAGACCGCGGGCCGCGACATCGGTCGCGACGAGGATGTCGAGGGCGCCGGACTTGAGCTGCCCGATGGTCCGTTCACGCTGGGCCTGCACGATGTCGCCGTTGATCGCGGCCGCGGAGAACCCGCGGGCGCGCAGTTTCTCGGCGAGGTCCTCGGTCGCCTGCTTCGTGCGCACGAAGATGATCATCGCCTCGAAGGACTCGACCTCGAGGATCCGGGTGAGCGCGTCGAGTTTGCGTTGGTGCGAGACGAGCACCCAGCGCTGGGTGATGTTCGACGACGTGGTCGTCTTCGACTTGACGGTGATTTCCTGCGGGTCGTTCAGGTACTGCTTCGACAACCGGCGGATCGCCCCGGGCATCGTCGCGGAGAACAACGCGACCTGCTTGGTGTCGGGGGTGTCGGCGAGAATCCGCTCGACGTCCTCCTGGAACCCCATCGTGAGCATCTCGTCGGCCTCGTCGAGGACGAGGAACTCGAGCTCGGAGATGTCGAGGGTGCCCTTGGTGAGGTGATCGATCACACGCCCGGGGGTGCCGACGATGACCTGGGCTCCGCGCCGCAGCCCCGACAGCTGCACACCGTAGGCCTGACCACCGTAGATGGGCAGCACGTGCAGGCCGGGAATGTGCGCGGAGTACTTACCGAAAGCCTCCGCGACCTGCAGCGCGAGCTCGCGCGTGGGTGCCAGGACCAGCGCCTGGGGCCGCTTCTTCGAGGTGTCGATCCGGGACAGGATCGGCACCGCGAAGGCTGCGGTCTTGCCCGTGCCGGTCTGAGCGAGACCGACGACGTCCCGACCTTCCAGCAGCGGCGGGATGGTCGCCGCCTGGATCGGCGACGGGGACTCGTATCCCACGTCCGAAAGAGCCTGGAGCACACGCTCGTCGATGTCGAGATCGGCAAACGTCAGGGATGCTTGGTCCGCGTCGGGGGTGTCTTCGATTTCACTCATTTGACCAGCAGTTTATCGGATGGCGAGACCGCGCCGCGCCGAACCCGTGCCCGAGTGCGCGAGAACACGCGCGGCGGTGCCGCCGACGGAGGCCACGAAGACGTCCGGGAACGGCGCATACTGGGCACATGCGGTACGCGGATCGGCCCGAGGCCGGACGCCGACTCGCCCGGGCCCTGGCCCACCTGCGCGACACCGACCCGGTGATCGTGGCGCTCCCCCGCGGCGGGATTCCCGTCGCCCGCGAGGTCGCCGACGCCCTCGACGCACCCCTCGACGTGCTGATCGTCCGCAAACTCGGGGTGCCCTGGCACCCGGAGGTCGCGATGGGCGCGATCGCCGAGGACGGCTTCCGCGTGCTCAACGACGACGTCCTCCGCAGCACCGGGGTCCGGGCCGGGAGCGTCGCCCGGGTCGAGGCGGCCGAACGCGCGGAGTTGGCGCGCCGCATCGCCCTGCTGCGCGGTGACCGACAGCGGATCCACCTCACCGGCCGCACGACGGTGATCGTCGACGACGGCGTCGCCACCGGGGCCACCGCGGAGGTGGCCTGTCGCGCGGCACGGGCGGCCGGCGCCGCACGCATCGTCCTCGCCGTCCCGGTCGCGTCGCCGGATTCGGTGCGGCGACTGTCGCGGGTGACCGACGAGGTGGTGTGCCCGTGGACGTCGGATGCGCTCGACAGCGTCGGCGCCGCGTACCGGGATTTCCACCAACTCGGCGACGACGAGTCCGCGCGACTGCTGGACGGTTGATCGGCCGCACCGGCCCGTCACACGGCCCACTTCGGGTATCTTGTGCTACCCACGGGTAGCTTTCGTGGCGCGGATCACGCACACTGAACACGCGAAAACACACATTCCCGACAACTCGGGTGGTGCGAAATCGGTCCAGACGTGATGCAATGCACATCGACCGGACGAAAAGATGGAGGGGTCACAGTGAGTGAGATTGCCGTCCCGCAGTCGTTCTCTATTCCCGAGGACGCATCGATGGCAGATTCGGTGTTCCGGCACGAACAGGAATCACCCGATCTCGTACCGTTCGAACGACTCGTCGACGGCACGTGGGTGCAGGTCACCGCTCGCCAGTTCGCCGCTGACGTGCGAGCGGTCGCCAAGGGGCTGATCGCCTCGGGCATCGAGTTCGGCGACCGGGTCGCCATCCTGTCCGGAACCCGCTACGAGTGGGTTCTGCTCGACTACGCGATCTGGACGGCCGGTGGCTGCACCGTCGCGATCTACGAGACCTCCTCCGCCGACCAGGCGCAGTGGATCCTCGAGGACTCGGCGACATCGCTGCTCATCGTCGAGACCGGCACGCACGCGCAGACCGTCAAGGCCGTCGCCGAGGCGGCACCCGCCCTGCGCGAGGTGCTGCAGATCGAGGCGGCGCAGGGAGCCAAGGGCGCCGTCGACGAACTCGTCGCGCGGGGTGCCGCGATCACCGACGCGCAGGTCGAGGAGCGCCGCAAGCAGGTTCGCGCCGACTCCGCCGCCACGTTGATCTACACCTCCGGGACCACCGGTCGCCCCAAGGGCGTGCAGCTGACCCACGGCAACTTCTACGGCGAGTCCGCGGCCAACCGCGCCGCGATGCCCGACGCGATGGTGCCGGGCAAGCGCACCCTGATGTTCCTGCCGATGGCCCACGTCTTCGCCCGCGCGATCTCGTTCAGCGCCTTCGACTCGAAGGTGACCGTCGCGCACACGTCCGACATCTCGACGCTGCTCGACCAGTTCGCCGCGTTCAAGCCGAACTTCATCCTCTCGGTTCCGCGCGTGTTCGAGAAGGTGTACAACTCGGCCAAGCAGAAGGCGTACGACGGCGGCAAGGGCTCGATCTTCGACAAGGCCGCAGCCACCGCCATCGCCTACAGCGAGGCGATCGAGAACGGCGGTCCGGGGCTCGGGTTGAAGCTCAAGCACGCCGTGTTCGACAAGCTGGTGTACGGCAAGCTGCGCGCGGCACTCGGCGGCGAGTGCGAGCGCGCGGTCTCCGGCGGCGCTCCGCTCGGCGCGCGCCTCGGCCACTTCTTCCGCGGCGTGGGCATCCCGGTGTACGAGGGCTACGGCCTGACCGAGACGAGCGCGGCGATCACCGTCAACACCGTCTCGCACCAGCGTGTCGGTTCGGTGGGGCGCCCGCTGTCCGGCAGCGCCGCGAAGATCGCCGAGGACGGTGAGCTCCTGCTCAAGGGTCCCCAGGTGTTCACCGGCTACTGGCACAACGAGGCCGCGACCGCCGACTCGATCCGCGACGGCTGGTTCCACACGGGCGATCTGGGGCGGATCGACGAGGACGGCTACGTCTACATCACCGGCCGCAAGAAGGAGATCATCGTCACCGCCGGCGGCAAGAACGTCGCACCGGCCGTGCTCGAGGACGCCCTGCGCGCGCATCCGCTGATCAGCCAGGTCCTCGTCGTCGGCGACGCGAAGCCGTTCATCGGTGCACTGCTCACCCTCGACCCGGAGACCCTGCCCGGTTGGCTGGAGCGGCACGGTCTGCCCGCCGGCACGCCCATCTCCGAGCTGCTCAAGAACCCGGATCTGATCGCCGAGATCGACGAGGCCGTCGCCGACACGAACACCAAGGTGTCGAAGGCCGAGGCGATCAAGAAGTACCGCATCCTCGAGACCGACTTCACGATCGAGACGGGTGAGCTGACGCCGACGCTCAAGCTCAAGCGCAACGTCATCCACGAGAAGCACGGCGCGGAGATCGCCGCGATCTACTCCTGACCGCACGTTCCGCGCTCGGCACGCGGAACGCGCTCAGCGCCCCGGCCCGGTACCGACCGGACCGGGGCGCGTCGCGTCGCGTCGAGGACGAATGCGGCGACGTCGTCGGTGACCACGCGGTGCACGGGTTCGTGCAGCAGGTCGTGACCCGCGTCGGCGTACTCGCGCCACCGCACGGTCCGGATCGCCGACGCCCAGTCGCGCACCGGGTCGACGGGCGCGAGCCGGTCGTCGACACCGTGCACCGCCAGCACCGGGAGGCGCAGTTCCGCGAGTGCCTCCGCCGTCGCGGCCACCGCCGCCGTGCGGGGTGTACCGCACAGCACCGCGGCGGCGAACCGGTCCGCGTCGCCGTCACACAGCAAGCGCAGCACCGACGCCGCACCCAACGAGTGCCCCATCACGACCGACGGAAGACCGTCGGTCTCGGCGATCCCCGCCAGCAACGCCAGGTCTGCGGCGTGCGCGGCGACGTCCCCCGCCGCGTCCGGCTCCCCCTCGGACAGGCCGTGCCCGGCCAGATCCAGCCCCCACAGCGCGATGCCGTGGCCGGCGAGCCGGTGCGCGAAACGGTGGTAGTTGCCGGTGTGCTGCCGGATGCCGTGCGCGAACACGAGTGCGGCGACGGCACCGTCGACGGGCCGGTGACGGTAGTGGAGGCGGCCGGTGGTACCGGCGAGGAACGGCACGGCACCGATTGTCCCGCACCGTCCCGCGGCCGTCACCAGCAGTGGCCCTCCCCGCGGTAGGTGGGGACGGCGGTGCGGGTGCCGTCGTCGGAGACGATGTGCACGTGTGCGAACCGTTCGCACAGTTCACCGGCCTTCGCGTGCCGGAACCACACCCGCGAACCGATCGTGATGTCGGCGGCGGCGCGACCACCCACCGGGGTCTGGACCTCGCCGGCACCCTCGTTGCGCAGCAGACGGAGTCCGCTTGGGCGCACCGGTGTCGGCACCCGCGACGCACCCGCCGGACCCGAGGCGATGTAGCCGCCGCCGAACAGCGTCGCGATCGCCGGGGTGGGTCGGCGCACCGCGGACAGGGCGAAGAACAGCGACGGGTTCGGGGTGAACGACCGGTAGTGGTCGAACAGTGTGGGCACGTACAGACCCGACCCCGCGGTGACCTCGGTGACCACCGGATCGGCGGAACTGACCTCCAGGGAGCCGGTTCCGCCGCTGTTGACGATCTCGAGCACACCCACCTCGGCCCGAACCGCCGCGACCACCGCGGAACGACGCGCGGCCAACTCCCGCGCGGAAGCCCTCTTGACCCACCGCACCGGCATCGACGAGTCCGGCAGTCCGGCGATCTGCGCCTCGTAGAACATGACCCCGACGACATCGAACCCGGCCGCGACGGCACGGCGGGCGAGCGAGGCGACCTCGTCGGGGGTCCGCAGCGGGGAGCGCCGGACACCGAGGTGCACCGGCCCGACGCGCAGGGACGCGTCGACGTCGAGACACACCCGGGGACGGACCTTCTCGGTTCCCGCCGCCGAGCGGATCACGTCGAGGTGGGCGGGGGAATCGATCATCAGGGTGATTGCGGCGAGCGCGTCGGGACGCTGCGCGAGGTCGGCGAGGGCTCCGCGATCGGCGGTCGGGTAGCCCAGCAGGATGTCGCGGGCACCCCGGTCGACGAGCCAGAGTGCTTCGCGCAGCGAGTACGCCATGATGCCGCGGAACCCACCGCGACCGGTGAGTTCGGCGCCGAGCACCTCCTCGAGCACGGCACGGCAGCGGACCGACTTGCTCGCCACCCGGATCGGGGTGCCCGCGGCGCGGCGGACGAGATCGGCGGCGTTGCGGCGGAGTGTCGCTAGGTCCAGTGCGGCGAAAGGAGGATCGAGTTCGGCGGTCGCGGCGTCGAGCCGGTCGAGCGCGGTGGTCGATGTGGGGTCTGTGATGGTCACGGTGGGGTCCCGATCTGACGACGGAGAATGGGTCGATGGGGTGGGATCACTCGATTTCGGCGGCGCGCGCGGCGATGACGCCGGCCATGTCGTCGAGTTCGCTGACGATCGCGTCGCTGTCGCGGTCGACGAGCCAGCGCAACGCGAAGCCGTCGAGCAGTGCGAGGGCGATCCGTGCGATGGACTCGAGCGGTTCGGTCCACGTCGTGCCGGTGCAGTCGGCGCACGCCGCCAGGAACTTCTGGGCCTGCACATCCATCGCCCGGTACTGGTGTGCCGCGATGTCGCCGCCGAGCGGCGCACCCGCGCACCGGTGCCGCAGCGAGTAGGTGGTGATCTCGTAGGTGAGCAGCTGTCGTCCGGCGGTGGCCTCGATCGTCGGCCACGCGGCGCTGATCCCCGCGTACAGCAGCTGACGCAGACCGCGGAGTCCCTGCGGGTAGGTGCCGCCGAAGGAGGTGTCGAAAGCGGCGCGCATCGCGTCGGCGATCTCTTCGATGAGGTGTTGAGCCATCGCGACGACAAGGGCTTCCTTACTGTCGAAACAGTAGTGCACCACCCCGAGGGACACACCGGCCCTCTCGGCGACGGCGCGGACGGTCACCGCTCCCACACCACCGTGTTCGGCAAGTTCGAGTGCGGATTCGACGAGCTGGGTTCGACGTTCGTCCGCGGGCAACCGGTTCGACATGCCCCGATGGTAGAGGCAGACCGGATCCCGCACGGCCCATTGACCTGGACGCTCGTCCAAGTCATCATGAATGACCATGGCGACCTGGCGCAACTGGGCACGAACCGAATCGGCGAGCCCTCAGCGATTCGAAACCCCCGCGGACACAGCCGAGCTGGCCGACGTCGTGCAGCGGTCCACCGCGGCGGGACGTCGCATCAAGGCGGCCGGCGCGGGTCATTCGTTCACCGGCGTCGCCGTCACCGACGGGACGTTGCTGTCCCTGGACCGGATGAGCGGGATCGTCGCCGTGGAGCCGACCGCCACGGGCGCGCGCGTCACCGTCCGGGCCGGAACCCGCTTGCACGAACTCAACGAGCAGCTGTGGATGCACGGGCTGGCGCTCGCGAACCTCGGCGACATCGACGTCCAGTCCGTGGCCGGCGCGATCTCCACCGGAACGCACGGCACCGGCGCCGGATTCGCGGGCCTCGCCGCCCAGGTGTGCGCGACGACGGTGGTCCTCGCCGACGGCTCGATCGTCGAGTGCTCCCCCGACCACGAACCCGACCTGTTCGAGGCGTCGCGGCTCGGGCTCGGCGCCGTCGGAGTGCTCGCGACCGTCACGGTCGACTGTGTGCCCGCGTTCCGGCTGCGCGCCGAGGAGCGCCCCGGATCGCTGCGCGGCACCCTCGCGGCACTCGACGGCCTGGTCGGCGCCGACCACTTCGAGTTCTACTGGTTTCCGCACACCGACGGGGTGCTCACCAAACACAACACGCGGCTGCCCGGAAGCACCCCCGTTGAGCCGGTCGGCCGGGCCCGAGGATTCGTCGAGGACGAAGTGCTCTCGAACGGGATCTTCGGGGCGTTCCAGTATCTCGGCACGGCCGCACCCGCGGCGATCCCCCGTCTGAACGCGGTGTCGTCTCGGGCACTGTCGCCGCGGACCTTCGTCGACCGCAGCTACCGGGTGTTCGCGTCACCGCGCCGGGTGCGGTTCCGGGAGATGGAGTACGCGATCCCGGTGGCAGCCCTACCCGAGGCACTCGGCGACATCGACCGATGGGTCCGCGGCACGGGCGCGACCGTCGGCTTCCCCGTCGAGGTCCGGTTCGCCGCGGCCGACGACGTGTGGCTGTCGACGGCGCACGGGCGGGACACCGCGTACGTGGCCGTGCACGAATTCCACCGCCGCGACCATCAGCCGTACTTCGCGGCCGTCGAAGCGATCATGCGCGGTGTCGACGGACGTCCGCACTGGGGCAAACTCCACACCCGCACCGCCGAGGACCTGAAGCCCGCCTACCCCCGGTTCGACGAGTTCGTCGCGGTCCGCGACCGCGTCGACCCCGATCGGGTGTTCGCCAACGCGCATCTCGACACCGTCCTCGGTCCCTGACCCGTGCGCACTTCTGGTAGCGGGGGCTACCAGAAGTGCGCACGGGTCAGGAGACGCGCACGGCGACGGGGTCGACGAACCCGGCGGCGTCGATGTACACCTGGTCGCCGGTACGGAACCAGCCGTCGGCGAACGATTCCGCCGTCGCATCGGGGTTGTTCCAGTATCGGCGCGCCACACTCGGGCCGCGACAGAGCAGCTCACCCCTGCCGCGGTCGGCGTCCGGACCGAGCAGCGCCACCTCGATCCCCCCGAACGGCACACCGACACTGCGCGGGTGACGCCGCCGGAACTCCGACGGCAGCAACAACCCGATGCCGCCGGTTTCGGCGACACCCCAGCCCCGAACACAACGGGACGTGGGGAACGACGCACGCAGGTGCCGCCACGGGACGCGGGTTCCGCGGGCACCGGCCGCGACGACGGTGCCGCCGACCGCCAGGGTCGGCAACAGTTGCACACTGCATCCGACTGCGGTGGACAGCGGCGCCGTGATGACGGTGCGGGTGCCGTCGCCCACCAGATCCAGGGCATGCACCACCGCTTCGATCGTCGACAGGACGTTGGTGTTGGTCAGCTCGACGCCGCGCAGCACACCGCCGACGCCACGCACGTAGTAGAGCAACGCCAGTTCGTCGGGGCCCGCACCACCGTCGAGGAAGGCGATCCCCGCCGGGAGGGTGCCGTCGAGCACGACCGCCGCTCCGCTGTCCGCCGCGATCCACGCGAGTTCACCGTCGCTGCACGACGGATCGGGCAGGACGGGCACCGCACCGGCGAGCACGACTCCCAGGAAGGCCTGCAGCCAGTCGAAGCCGTTCTGGTAATGGACGAGGACCCGGTCTGCCGGTCCGACACCCTGATCGAGGAGGCCCCCCGCGACCTGCGCCGCCGCCGACCACAGATCTCGGTAGCAGACCGCACGCCCACCGCGGTCGACAGCTGCGATCCGGTTCGAGTAGCGCAGCGCACTGCGGTCGAGCAGTTCGGCCAGGCACGGTTCGAGATCGTCGTACTGCAGGATGCCGCCCGATCGGCGACAGACACGATCGTCCTGCAGCCACCCGACCTTGACGGGCACATCGACCACCGCCAGCGACATCGCCACCTCCCAACGCCGTGGTTGCCTTGCACTATATGGGCACCGGTTATGGCGTGGGTCACATTTCGATGTCGCACCCCGATCGGTTCACCCCGTCGCGACGCGCCGCTCGACCTGCGCACGAGGACGCGCGAACAACACGGACACGACGAACCCGACCACGAGGACGGCCGCCGGCAACCACATCGAGCCGGACATCGCCGCCGAGTACGGCTCCCGCGCGGCCTCGGGAAGACCCGCCGGACCGTTCGCGACGTTCTCGTCGAGACCGTGCGACGACAACAACCCCGCCATCAACGCCCCGACCGCCGCGCTGCCGAGCACCGCACCGACCTGCCGGGTCGTGTTGTAGACACCCGAACCGGCACCGGCGAGTTCCTGGTCCAGGTTGTGCGTCGCCGTGGCCGACAGCGGAGCCCAGATACCGGCGCTCGCCACACCGGTCAGCGCGATGGGCAGCAGCAACTCCCAGGTCGCCGAATCGGGTGTCATCACCAGCGCGAGCCACGCGAAGGCGACCGCCAGCAACGCGAAGCCCGTGCCCGCGATGTAGCGGGGGTGCAGCACATCCACCAGGCGCCCCACGAACGGTGCCAGCACACCGCTGAGCACCGCCATCGGCACCATCAACAACGCCGCCCCCGTCGGGCTCAGCCCGCGCACGTTCTGCGCGTAGAACATCAACGGCAACATGACCGCCGTGATCGCGAACCCGATCGCCGCGATCCCGACGTTCGCGAGCGAGAAGTTGCGGTCACGGAACAGGCGCAACGGCACGAGCGGCTCACCGCGTCCCCACGACTGGTACCACACGAACAGCACCAGCAGCACCATTCCGGCACCGATCATCGCCCACACCCCGGCCGACCAGTCGTAGCCGTTGCCCTCCTGGATGCCGAACACCAGCAGGAACATGCCCAGCGCGCTGATGACCACGCCGGGCACATCGAACCGGTGACTGTGCACGGGCAGCGCGGGAACGAACTTCGCCGCCAGCACGAACCCGATCACCCCGACCGGCACGTTCACGAAGAAGATCCACTCCCACCCCAGACCGTCGACGAGGACACCACCGGCGAGCGGACCGACGAGCGTCGCGACACCCGCGACCGCGCCCCACACCCCCATCGCCGATCCGCGGCGATCCGCCGGGAAGATCCGGGTGATCACGGCCATCGTCTGCGGCGACATCAGCGCCGCCCCGAAACCCTGGAAGACGCGGGCGACGATCAGCGTCCCGATGTTCGACGCCAACCCGCAACACAGTGACGCGACGGTGAACAACACCAGTCCCGCGAGGTAGACCCGCCGCTGGCCGAACCGGTCGCCGAGCCGGCCCGTGATGAGCAGAGGCACCGCGTACGCGAGCAGATACGCGCTGGTGACCCACACCACCGATTCGATGTCGGCGCCGAGTTCGCGCATGATCGCCGGGTTCGCGACCGACACGATCGTGCTGTCGACGAGGATCATGAAGAAGCCCAGGCACAACGCGCCGAGCGCCGCCCACTGCGTCGCGGTGTCCGACGCCGCGACACCCCCGGGGCGCGCCGGGGTGCTCGCCGCGGATTCCCGCGGGGTGTCGTTCCCGCCCGATGTGCTCACCGTCGTCCTCCGCTCGTCCGGGTCTACGGTATGCGCGTGGACCCACATCTCTCGAGCATCGCCGAGCTGGCCTGGTGCCGCGAATTCGGCCTGGAGTACGACGCGCTCGCATCCCGCGGCCGGATCACGACCGTCGACGACGCATCGCCGACACTACGGGTGCTCACCGCCGGGGATATCACCGTGGTCGCCGGACCCGAACGTGCCGTCGCCGCGATCGACGGGTACCCCGACGACGAACTCGACGATGCGCACCTGCGCGCGGCGACGGGCGGCTACCCGGCCCGTACCGAGATCCTGGGATTGTGCTCGGACTGGGTCGATGCCGCCCGTGTCCGCGATCCGCTGATCTCCCACGACCCCACCGACCTCGCGGAGATGACGCGACGCTGCCCACCCGACGACGTCGCCGAGTCCGAGCTGCAGACCCCCGGGACGGAACGCCTGTTCGTGCTGCTCGACGACGACCACCGGCCGCTCGCGGCCGCCGGCTGCCGCGAGATCGGGACGCTCGTCGCCGACGTCCGCGCCCTGACCACCCCCGATCATCGGCGGCTGGGTCTGGCCGCGACCGTCGCGACGTTGTGCACCCACGACGCCCTCGATGCGGGTCTGATACCGCTGTGGCGTGCGCGCCGCGACGATTTCGCCGCGCGGGGCCTGGCGGCGGTGCTGGGATACGGGGATTGGGGAATCCTGACGACCGTGCGTGTCCCGCCCCCGAGGTGAGCCGCGCGACGTCCGAGCGAGAGGACTGCACGTGAGCACCGACGAGGACCACACCGGCGGCCGGTACATCGAGCCGGGCGCCGGGTACACGCGCGACACCCGCTACATCACGACACGCATCACCGCGGACGGCCGCGACGGATACCCGGTGGTCGCGGGTCGCTACCGGCTCGTCGCGGCGCGTGCGTGCCCGTGGGCGAACCGGACGCTGATCGTGCGGCGTCTCCTCGGGCTCGAGGATGCGCTCTCGCTCGGGTTGTGCGGGCCGGTGCACGACGAGCGGAGTTGGACGTTCGACCTCGACCCGGGCGGCGTCGACCCGGTCCTCGGCATCGAGCGGTTGCAGGACGCCTACTTCGCGCGACAACCGGGATATCCGCGGGGTATCACGGTGCCGGCGATCGTGGACGTTCCGACCGGGCAGGTCGTCACCAACGACTACGCGCAGATCAGACTCGACTTCTCCACGGAGTGGACCGCCTTCCACCGTGAGGGGGCACCGGACCTGTTCCGCGAGTCCCTGCGGACGGAGATCGGCGAGGTTGCCGACGACGTGTACCGCGACGTCAACAACGGCGTGTACCGGTGCGGTTTCGCGGGTTCGCAGGAGGCGTACGACGCGGCGTTCGACCGGCTGTTCGCGCGCCTCGATCTGTTGGAGGAGCGACTGTCGACGCGACGCTATCTGGTCGGCGAATCCATCACCGAGGCGGATGTGCGCCTGTTCACGACGCTCGTGCGCTTCGATCCCGTCTACCACGGGCACTTCAAGTGCAATCGCAATCCACTCACCGCGTTCCCGGCGCTGTGGGCGTACGCCCGGGATCTGTTCCAGACCCCCGGATTCGGGGACACCGTCGACTTCGTGCAGATCAAGCAGCACTACTACCGGGTCCACACCGACATCAATCCGACGCGGATCGTGCCGCGCGGCCCGGACCTGTCGGGATGGGTGAGCCCGCACGGTCGTGATGCGCTCGGCGGACGGCCGTTCGGGGACGGTACACCGCCGCCCCCGCCCCGGCCCGCCGAGCGTGTCCCGGCCGGGCACACGCCGCTGTGAGGTGCCGCAGTCTCACGGATGTCCTGTCACGGATGTCCCGTCACGGATGTCCCGGATAGGTGCCGATGCTCCAGTGCACGCCCTGCGGGTCGCGGCACGTGAACCCGTGCGAGCCGTAGTCCTCGTTGCGCAGTTCGACGACGATCTCCGCACCCGCCTCCCGCACACGCGCGTGCACCCGGTCGACGGTGGCGTCGTCGGGGACGACGAGATACACCGAGCCGGTGTTCGCGTGCTGGTCGATCGCGGTGTCGCGTCCTGCGGAGCCGAGCATGATCCCACCGCCGTGCGGCCAGGTCAGTTCGGCGTGGTCGACGCGATCGCCGTCGCCGTAACGCGCGGTCTCGACGAACCCGAGGGTGTCGACGAGGAACCGCATCGCCGCGGGTGCGTCTCCGTAGGCGAGGCACGGCCACACACCCCGATGTTCGATCACCCCCGGTACCCGGGTCGTCGTGTCGCGCTGTCGTTCATCGTCCACCGGTGTCTTCTCGGTCATGGTCTTGTCGGTCATGTCTTCCAGCGTCGTCCGATCGGACGGCGGTGTCTTGTACGAATGGGAAGACCTCGTCGGCCAACCATCGCGACGGGGGCACCCCGGCGAGGGCACGCCACTCACGGGCGAGATGCGCCTGGTCGTAGTAGCCGGCGGCGACGGCGACGTCCGCGAGGCGACGCCCGGGTGCACCGGCGAGGAGCAGCCGTGACCGGTCGAACCGCGCGATCCGCGACGCGTCCTTCGGCGCGACCCCGAACTCGGCGGTGAACCGGGACGTCAGGCGTCGCCGGCTCCATCCCACATCGGAGGCGACATCGCGGACCGCGGTTCCCCGCCCGTGCACGAGCAGCGACCACGCGCGGTCCAGGGACCGATCCACGACGGTCGTGTGGGCAGCGGCGAGCCGGCGGACCAGGATGCGGTCGAGCACATCGAAACGTCCCTGCCAGGTCGACGCGGCGGTGATGCCGTCGAGCAGCCGATCGGTGTCGGTGAGCACGTCGTCGAGCTCGACGATCCACGCTCCGAGTGCCGCGGTGGGCACGTCGAACAGGGCGCGTGCGCCCGCCGGGGTCACCGCGAGCTGGATGCCGTGCTGGTTGCCGTCGTGGGCGATCTCCACCGCTGCGGTGGCGAGCCCGCTGGCGAGTGTCGTGAACCGTCCGGGGGCCTGCCCGGGCGCGGCCGCGCTCGCGATGTCGACCGGTGCACCCAGAGTGAGCACCACGGTCAGGTCGGGTGAGGGCAACCCGAGGTGGGTTCCCGCAGGAAAACCCTCGAGACGATAGCCCTCGTACCATCGGATGTACGGTCTGAGCGGCGGCGCCGGGAGTCGGCGGATACCGTCGGAGCGTCCGACACCGAGTGTGGTTGCGGCCACATCGTCGAGCGTAGACCCCCGTTCCGACCCGAGCCGAGACAAGGACGAAGACCACCATGAGCGAACACGGCGGTGCCGTCGAGAAGATCATCGTCAACCTCCTCGACAACGGCAGCAGACTGCAGGGGCCGGCTGTCGCGAAGTACGTCGAGCACATCCGACGCGCGCATCCCGACGACACGCCCGCGCAGATCATCGAACGGCTCGAGAAGCAGTTCCTCCTGGCGGTCACCGGCAGCGGCTCGGCCGCCGGTGCCACCGCGGCGTTCCCCGGAATCGGCACGCTGACCGCGATCGGGGCGATCGGCGCGGAGGCCGTCTTCTTCCTCGAGGCGTCGGCGCTGCTGACCCTGGCGATCGCGTCGGTACACGGCATCGAACCCCACGATCACCAGCAGCGGCGTGCTCTGGTCCTCGCGGTCGCGCTCGGCGACACCGGCAAGGAGATCGTCGCGGCGGCGACGGGCACCTCGCTCGAGAACTGGTCGAAGGCCCTGACCACCCAGGTCGGCAGCAAGCAGCTGAAGATCGTCAACAACACCCTCGTGAAGAAGTTCATCCGCAAGTACGCGGCGAAGCGGAGCGCCCTGATCCTCGGCAAGCTCGTGCCCGCCGGCATCGGTGCGGCGATCGGCGGTGTCGGCAACCGCACGATCGGCAAACGAACCATCATCAATGCGCGGTCCGCGTTCGGCCCGGCCCCGACCGTGTGGCCCGACGTCGCCCTTCCTCCACAACCGGCGGTACCGGAACTACCGTCCCGCACCGCGCACTGAGGGGGCACGCATGCCGTCGGCGTCGGTGTTCGTGCGGGAATCGGGGTCGGGCGACCGCACCGTGGTGCTGTTGCACGGCTTCTCCGATCACGGCGGCACCTGGTGCAGGGTCGAACCGGCACTCGCGGAACGACACCGTGTGCTCACCGTCGACCTGCCGGGTTTCGGACGCAGCTGGCGACAGTGGCGCACCCCGGTCCTCGACCACTACGTGGACGTGCTCGGCGCGCTGGTGGCCGACCGGACGGCACCGGTGACGGTGATCGGCAACTCGCTCGGCGCGACCACCGCGATGGTGTTCGCGTCGGCGCGGCCCGAGGCGGTGGACCGGGTGGTTCTCGCGGACATGCCGGGCGTCGCGGGTATCCCCCGCTCGTGGACGCACGGCGCGCGGATCCCGCCGTGGCTCACCGGATCACTCTCCCGTCCGCTGCCGACACCGCTCGTGCAGCACACCATCGGTGCGCTGTATGCGCGCGCGGCGATGCACCGGCCCGCGAGCATGGACGGCGACGTGCGGGCGGCGTTCACCGCGAACTACGCGACCCGGCAGCAGATCGACACCATGCTCGCCGTCGGCACCGCCGTCATCGCCGAGCTCGGTCGGCTACCGACACCGGAGATGTTGCACGCCCTCGACGTGCCGGCTCTGCTCGTGTGGGGTGCCCACGACCGGCTCACCCCCGCCGCGGCGGCACGACGGATCCGCGTGACCACCGATCGCCGGGTGGTGGTGATCCCCGACGCGGGGCACTGCCCGCAGCTCGATTCTCCCGGTGCGTTCCTCGACGCGGTGCTGCCGTTCGTCGGCTGATTCTGCGTAAGCTCGGGCATCGTGTCGGCCGACCGGCCGGCCGCACCGTCGCACCGTGGGGGGATTCCATGACAGCGCCATCGGCGAACGTGCCGTACACCTCGTCGGGAACGCCACCGCCGGGCATCGTGGTGGATCGGCTGACGAAGACGTTCGCGGATCGGACGGTCGTCTCGGATCTGAGTTTCTCGGTGCCACCGGGGACGATCACCGGGTTCCTCGGCCCCAACGGTTCCGGCAAGACCACGACGCTCGGGATGCTCGTCGGCCTGGTCCGGCCGTCTGCGGGCACCGCGTACGTCGACGGGGTCCCGTTCGGGTCCCTCGGCAATCCGTCGCGGGTCGTCGGTGTGGTTCTCGACGCGCGCGGCGCTCATCCCAAGCACACCGCCGCAACCCATCTGCGGGTGTACTGCGCCGCGACGGGAGTACCCGATTCTCGGGCCGGGGACGTCCTGGACCTGGTCGGGTTGTCGTCGGTGGCGCGTCGGCGGATCGGCGAGTTCTCGCTCGGTATGCGGCAACGGCTCGCGCTCGCGACCGCGTTGCTCGGATCCCCCCGGTACCTGGTGCTCGACGAACCGGCGAACGGCCTGGATCCGGAGGGGATGGCGTGGCTGCGAGACTTCCTCGTCGCGTACGCGCGGGGCGGGGGCAGCGTCCTGGTGTCCAGCCACATCCTGCGGGAGGTCGAGCAGATGGCCGACCGCCTGGTCATCATCAGCGACGGCCGTCTCGTAGCGGAGACGTCCCTGCACGACCTGCGGGAGCAGTACCGGTCACGGGTACTGCTCGCCACGTCCGACCCGGTGCGGTTGGCCACGGTGCTCGCGGCGGCAGGCCACACCGACGTGCAGGTCCAGCCGGACGGGCGTCTCGCCGCCGTCGGTGTCGCGCCCGACCGGATCGCGTCGCTCGCGAGCGACGCCGGTGTGCAACTGTTCGGGACGAGCATCGAACACGTCGATCTCGAGCAGGTGTTCCTCGCGATGACCTCCGGCCGCTACACCGCGGCCGCACCTCCGGGGTGGGGTGCGCAGCCGATTCCGACGGTGGTGCCGCCGTCCCCGACAGTGGTGCAGCCGACCCCGACGGTGGTGCCGCCGACCCCGCACCCCGTCGACTCACCGGATCCGCAGGCCGATGACTCACCCGATCCGCAGGCCGGACCGGACCCGGGACCACCGCAACGCCAGGACCCACCACAGCACCAGAACCCACCACAGCACCGGGACACCTCGCAACGCGAGGACCCACCACAGCACCGGAACCCACCGCAACGCCAGGACCCACCACAGCACCAGGACACATCGCGGTATCCGCCGGGCGTCTACCGGCTGAATCAGCACCGGCGGCCGACGACCGGATCGGGAGGACACCAGTGACCGCACTCGTCACCGCAGAGTTCCGCAAGGTGCTGGGGCTGAGGTACTGGTGGATCCTCGGTCTCGTCCCCGTCGCCGTCGGGGTGTTCTCCGGCGCGCTGACACTGCCCGTGTTCCGCTATCTCGGGCAGATCCTCGGTGAGGGTTTCGCCGGTGCCGCCGCGGCTGCCGTCGGCATCGCCCTCGCGTTGACGCTCGTGTTCGTGTTCTCCGCACTCTTCGGGGCTGTCGCCACCGGCAGCGAGTACCGGTACCACACCCTCGCCACCTCCGTGTTGATGTCCGCCGGACGCGACCGCGTCATCGCCGCGAAACTCGCGACGGCCGCGTTGTTCGGGCTGGCGTACGGGGCGGTCGTCGAGATCGTCGCGGCAGCGGCCGTGCTCATGTTCGGTGGCGGCTTCGACGGTGCCTCGGGCGGCCAGGTCGCGGTGGTCCTGACGGTGGGTCTGCTCTGTGCCGCCCTGTGGGCGCTGATCGGCGCTGGGCTGGGCCTGCTCACGGGCTCGACGACGGGGAGTGTCGTCGCGATCTGCGTGTGGGTCCCGTTCGGGGAGACGATCACCTCGCTGATCCTGCACGGACTCGACATCGGTGGACTCGCGCAGATCCTGCCGGCGCAGGCGACGGCGGCGACCCTGTTCGGCGTGTTCTCCGGTGACGGCAACGAGTTGCATCCGGGCTGGCCGGCCGCGCCCCTCGTGGTCGTCGCCTGGGCCGTCGTGCTCTGCGGGCTGGGCTGGTGGCGCACCCGCAGCCGTGACCTGATCTGACGGTCCGGCAGCACGCGACGATCACCTTGTCGTCACCCGGCGATACTGTCGGAGGCGATGCCACTCGATTCCCCCGATCGGGGCTGGGTCCGACGACTCGGCGCCGAATGCCTGCTACACCGCGCGACCGCGTTCGGTGCACTCGCCGCCACGATCGTCGCGGCCCTGATCGACATCACGTTCCCGCTGCTGACGAAGGCCGCGCTCGACAGCGCGACCTCGCAGGGAACCGAGCGGGCTGCCGCACAGTCGGTGATCGTGATCGCGGCCGTCGCGATCGCCGTCGGTGCGCTCGTGCGGTTCGGCTGCCAGTACGGGCGTCGCATGCTGGCGGGCCGGCTGTCCCTCGACGTCCAGCACGATCTGCGGTTGCGGTTGCTCGGTTCGTTGCAGCGTCTCGACGGTTCCGGCCAGGACCGGATCCGCACCGGGCAGGTCGTGTCCCGATCCATCACCGATCTGCAACTCGTGCAGGGGCTGCTGGCGATGGTGCCGATGTCCGCCGGCGCCCTGCTCCAGTTCGTCCTGGCTCTCGTGATCATGACGGCGCTGTCGCCGCTGCTCACGTTGATCGCGGTCGTCACCGTGCCGGTGATCGCGTTGCTGGTGCGCACGGTGCGCCCGAAGGTGTTCGCGGCGACCTGGTCGGCGCAGCAGCGTGCCGCCGACCTCGCCCAGCACGTCGAGGAGACCGTCACCGGGGTTCGGGTCGTCAAGGGGTTCGGTCAGGAGTCGCGGGCCGTGGACCGGCTCGAGGAGCACGGGCGGGCCCTGTACGCGGAGCGGCTCCGCGCCGCCCGCATCAACGCGTGGTTCGCGGCACCGATGAGCGCGATCCCGCAGTTGGGGCTCGTCGCGACCATCGCGGCCGGCGGGTGGCTCGCGCTGCACGGCACGATCACCGTCGGCACGTTCGTCGCGTTCACCGCTTACATCGCGACGATGAGCGCAACGACCCGGACCCTCGCGCACGTCGTGATCCTCGCGCAACTGTCCCGCGCCGCCGTCGAGCGTGTGTACGAGGTGATCGACACCGAACCGGACGTCGCCGATCCCGCCGACCCTGCGCCCGTGCCCGAGGGGCCGCTCGGCCTGGCATTGCGTGAGGTCACGTTCGGGTTCGAGCCGGGCCACGACGTGCTGCGCGGCCTGGATCTCGAGGTGCGTCCCGGCGAGACCGTTGCGATCGTCGGGCCCGCGGGGTCGGGCAAGACCGCGATGTCGCTGCTGTTCCCCCGTTTCTACGCCCCGTCGTCCGGGTCGGTGTGTCTGACGTCCGGCGGGGTCGACGTCGATGTCGCGACGGTGCGCGCCGACCGGTTGCGGGAGGCGGTGAGCCTCGTGTTCGACGAACCGTTCCTGTTCTCCGACACCATCGCCGCGAACATCGCTCTGGGACGCCCGGACGCGAGCGCCGAGGAGATCCGGTCCGCGGCGGTCGCCGCGCGCGCCGACGAGTTCATCGCTGCGCTCCCCGACGGATACGACACCGTCGTGGGTGAGCGCGGCCTCACATTGTCCGGCGGCCAGCGTCAACGGGTGGCGCTGGCACGGGCACTGTTGCTCGAACCCCGGGTGTTGCTGCTCGACGACGCCACCTCCGCGGTCGACGCGGAGACCGAGGCGGCGATCTACGCGGCCCTGCGGTCGCGGCCCGACCGCACCACGCTGGTGCTGGCCCACCGTCGGTCGACGCTCGCGCTGGCCGACCGTGTCGCGGTCCTGGACGGCGGTCGGATCGTGGACATCGGCACCGTGGACGACCTCGACCGGCGCAGCGCCGTGTTCCGCCGGTTGCTCTCGCCCGACGGCGTCCCTGCGGCGCCGACGGACGGCGCGGCCCGTCCCGGTGAGGCCGCCGACACGTCGGCGGCGGTGCTGTGGCCCGAACTCGGCACCGTGCCCGACGGGTCCGGGTCACGGTCCGGCACCGGCGGAGGTGTCGGCCGCGGCCCGGGGGGCGGCGGACCGATCGGTGGGGCGTTGGGCGCGATCGCACCCACCCCCGAGTTGCGCGCGTCGGTCGCGGCGTTGCCACCGGCGCAGGACACACCCGGGGACCGCCCGGAGTACCGGTCGGCGGAGCTGCGTCGCGACGATCCGACGTTCTCGCTCCGGCGCACCCTGCGGCCCGTCCGGGCGCTGCTGGCCGCCGTGGTGGTGTGCCTCGCGGTGCAGGCCCTCGCCGACATCGCGTTCCCGTCGATCGTGCGGTTCGCGGTGGACCGCGGGGTGACCCCGGGTGCTCCGGGTGAACTGTGGCGGGCCACGGCCGTCGGCGTCGCGGTGGCGCTGGTCGGTTGGGTGGCCGTGGCGGTGTTGACGGTGCTCACCGCGCAGGCCGGTGAGCGGGTGCTGTTCGGATTGCGGGTCCGCAGCTATGCGCACCTGCAGCGGCTGGGGCTCGATTACTACGAGCGTGAACTGTCCGGTCGCATCATGACGCGGATGACCACGGACGTCGACGCGTTGTCCCAGTTCATCCAGACGGGATTGTCGACCGCCGTGGTCGGTGTGCTCACCCTCGTCGGGATCTCGGCTGCGCTCCTCGCGACCGATCCGTCGCTCGCGCTGGTCGTGCTGTCGGTCGTCCCGGTGCTGGTGGTGGCCACCCTGTGGTTCCGTAAGGTCTCGGGCACCGCGTACGCGCAGTCCCGCGAACGGATATCCCTGGTCAATGCTGATTTCCAGGAGAACGTCACGGGACTGCGAGCGGCGCAGGCGTACCGGCGCGAGAGTGAGGCCGCCCGACGGTTCGCGGAACGATCCGGTTCGTATCTGCGCAGCCGGATGCGGTCGCAGCGGGCCATCTCCCTGTACTTCCCGTTCATCGCGCTGCTGTCGGATCTCGCTCTCGCCGCCGTCGTGCTCGTCGGTTCGCGGGAGGTCGCGTCGGGCGCCGCGACAGCCGGCGTGCTCGTCGCGTTCGTCCTCTACCTGAATCTGCTGTTCGGGCCGATCCAGCAGCTCTCCCAGGTGTTCGACGGCTACCAGCAGGCTCGGGTGGGCTTGCGGCGGATCGGTGAGCTGCTGCGGACGCAGAGTTCCCTCGAGACGGAATCGACGGCGTCGGTGCCGATCACCGGTCACCTCCGCGGTGAAGTCCAGCTCGCCGACGTGGGATTCCGCTATCGCGACGACGCCGACCCCGCACTGACGGACGTCGATCTGCACATTCCGGCCGGGACCACGGTGGCACTGGTCGGCAGGACGGGTGCCGGCAAGTCGACGATCGTCAAGCTCCTCGCCCGGTTCTACGACCCGACGGCCGGCGCGGTGCGTGTGGACGGAACCGATCTGCGCGACTTCCCGCTGCACGCGTACCGTCACCGGCTCGGTGTGGTGCCGCAGGAGGCCCACCTGTTCACCGGAACGGTCGCGAGCAACATCGCGTTCGGGCGACCCGACGCGGACCGCGCCGACATCGAGTCGGCGGCCCGGGCCGTGGGCGCGTTGGACATGATCGCGGGACTCTCCGACGGGATGCATCATCCGGTCGGGGAACGCGGGCAGGGGTTGTCCGCCGGTCAACGTCAGCTCATCGCGCTGGCCCGCGCCGAACTCGTCGATCCCGATCTGCTGCTGCTCGACGAGGCGACCGCCACCCTCGACCCCGCGACGGAACGCGCCGTCCTCGATGCGGGGGCCGCACTCGCACGCCGGCGCACCGCGGTGGTCGTGGCGCACCGCCTCGCCACGGCCGCCCGCGCGGATCTGGTCGTCGTGGTCGACGGTGGCCGCATCGTCGAGTGCGGTCCGCACGCGCACCTGTTGGACGGCGACGGGATCTACGCGGGGCTGTGGGCCCACGCGGAAGGCGCGGCGACCGGACGGGTCGGGGCACGCCCGGATCGACCGCGTGCTCCGCACGGCGAGGGTGACGCGGTCGGCACGGGTTCCGTTGCGACTGCGCACACCTCGAACTTGTAACGGGGTCCATGCTGCGGCGATGCACCCTACAGGGAATAATCGGCTGTCGAGAACCGTCATCGATGGAGACCCCATCGACACAGAAACTGTGAGCTGGCTCTCCGGTGCCGACGATCGGTTCTGATCGTCATATGCGGCGGGCTAGCCTCATAGCACAGGCGCTCCGATCGGGTACCGAAGAAAGAAACGAGGCGAACAACTGCCGTGAGCAGCAGCTCTACATCACAGTTCGGACAGAACCAGTGGTTGGTTGACGAAATGTACCAGCGGTTCCAGGACGACCCCTCGTCCGTGGATGCGAGCTGGCACGAGTTCCTCACCGACTATTCGCCGGAAGCAGCAGTCGCGGGAGGTGTGAACGGCGCCGACACCTCGGCTTCGGATCAGTCCACCCTCCCCCGGACCACCCCCGCGGCACCCTCGACCGCCCCCGCTCCGGCAGCTGCTGCTCCGAAGCCGGCGACCCCCCAGCCCGCCGCGAAGCCCGCCGCCGCGAAGCCGGCAGCGCCGAAGGCCCCGGCCGCGTCCGCCGACAAGGCCGCCGCGGAGGAGAAGAAGGTGCTTCGCGGTGCCGCTGCCGCCGTCGCGAAGAACATGAATGCCTCGCTGTCGATCCCGACCGCCACGAGCGTGCGCGCGGTCCCGGCGAAGCTGATGTTCGACAACCGGATCGTCATCAACAACCACCTCGCCCGCACCCGAGGCGGCAAGGTCTCGTTCACCCATCTGCTCGGCTACGCGATCGTCCAGGCGATCAAGGCGTTCCCGAACATGAACAACCACTTCGCGGAGATCGACGGGAAGCCGAACCTCGTCGTCCCCGCGCACACCAACCTGGGCCTGGCCATCGACCTGCCCGGCAAGAACGGTCAGCGTTCCCTCGTCGTCGCCGCGATCAAGAACTGCGAGACGATGAACTTCGCGCAGTTCTACTCGGCGTACGAGGACATCGTGCGCCGCGCCCGCGACGGCAAGCTCACCGGCGACGACTTCTCGGGTGTGACGATCTCGCTGACCAACCCCGGCGGCATCGGCACGGTCCACTCGGTTCCGCGCCTGATGAACGGCCAGGGCGCGATCATCGGTGCCGGCGCGATGGAGTACCCCGCCGAGTTCCAGGGTGCGTCGGACGAGCGCATCGCGGAGATGGGCATCGGCAAGCTGCTGACGCTGACGTCGACCTACGACCACCGCGTCATCCAGGGCGCCGAGTCGGGTGAGTTCCTCAAGCAGGTCCACCAGCTGCTCATCAGCGACGACTTCTACGACGACATCTTCCACACGCTGCACATCCCGTACGAGCCGGTCCGCTGGCGCAAGGACGTGCCCGAGGGACTCGTCGACAAGCACACGCGCGTCCTCGAGCTGATCGCCGCGTACCGCAGCCGCGGTCACCTCATGGCCGACACGGACCCGCTGCAGTTCGTCAAGGACAAGTTCCGGTCGCACCCCGACCTCGACGTCACCACCCACGACCTGACCCTGTGGGACCTCGACCGCGAGTTCAACGTAGGTGGCTTCCACGGCAAACAGCGCATGAAGCTGCGCGACGTGCTGTCGGTGCTGCGTGACGCGTACTGCCGCCACATCGGCATCGAGTACACGCACATCCTCGAACCGGAACAGCAGCAGTGGCTGCAGGAACGTGTCGAGGCCCACCACGTCAAGCCGACGGTCGCGCAGCAGAAGTACATCCTCAGCCGCCTGAACGCCGCCGAGGCGTTCGAGACGTTCCTGCAGACCAAGTACGTCGGCCAGAAGCGGTTCTCGCTCGAGGGCGCCGAATCGGTCATTCCGATGATGGACTCGATCATCGACCAGGCCGCCGAGCATCAGCTCGACGAGGTCGCGATCGCGATGCCGCACCGCGGTCGCCTCAACGTGCTCGCCAACATCGTCGGCAAGCCGTACTCGAAGATCTTCACCGAGTTCGAGGGCAACCTCAACCCGGCCGCCGCACACGGCTCCGGTGACGTGAAGTACCACCTGGGTGCCGAGGGCACCTACATCCAGATGTTCGGGGAGAACGACATCAAGGTGTCGCTCACCGCGAACCCGTCGCATCTCGAGGCCGTCAACCCGGTCCTCGAGGGCCTGGTCCGCGCGAAGCAGGACATCCTCGACAAGGGTGAGGGCGGATTCACCGTCATGCCGCTGCTGCTGCACGGCGACGCCGCGTTCGCCGGTCAGGGTGTGGTCGCCGAGACACTGAACCTCGCGTTGCTGCGCGGCTACCGCACCGGCGGCACCGTGCACATCGTCGTCAACAACCAGGTCGGGTTCACCACCGCACCCGAGCACTCGCGGTCGTCGGAGTACTGCACCGACGTCGCCAAGATGATCGGTGCGCCGATCTTCCACGTCAACGGCGACGACCCCGAAGCGTGTGTGTGGGTGGCGAAGCTGGCCGTGGACTTCCGCGAGAAGTTCCACAAGGACGTCGTCATCGACATGATCTGCTACCGCCGTCGCGGCCACAACGAGGGCGACGACCCGTCGATGACCCAGCCGGCGATGTACGACGTGATCGACACCAAGCGCAGCGTCCGCAAGAGCTACACCGAGGCCCTGATCGGCCGCGGCGACATCTCGCTGAAGGAAGCCGAAGACGCCCTGCGCGACTACCAGGGTCAGTTGGAGCGGGTCTTCAACGAGGTGCGGGAACTCGAGAAGTTCCAGCCGGAGCCGTCGGAGTCCGTCGAACTCGACCAGACCCCGGCACCGCGCCTGACGACCGCCGTCGAACCGGCCGTGCTCGAGCGTATCGGCGACGCGTTCGCCGACGTGCCCGAGGGCTTCACCGTGCACCCGCGCGTCAAGCCGGTCGTCGAGAAGCGCCGTGACATGGCCGTCAACGGCCACATCGACTGGGCATTCGCCGAACTCCTCGCGTTCGGCTCCCTCGCCGAGCAGGGCGCGCTGGTGCGTCTCGCCGGCCAGGACTCGCGTCGCGGCACGTTCACGCAGCGTCACTCGGTGCTCATCGACCGCAAGTCCGGCGACGAGTACAGCCCGCTGGCGCGTGTCGCCAACGAGTCCGGTCAGGGCGGACGCTTCCTGGTGTACGACTCGGCGCTGACCGAGTACGCGGGCCTGGGTTTCGAGTACGGCTACTCGGTGGGCAACCCCGACGCGCTCGTCCTGTGGGAGGCCCAGTTCGGCGACTTCGTCAACGGCGCCCAGTCGATCATCGACGAGTTCATCTCGTCCGGTGAAGCGAAGTGGGGTCAGCTCTCGGACGTCGTGCTGCTGCTGCCGCACGGTCACGAAGGGCAGGGACCCGACCACACCTCCGGCCGAATCGAGCGTTGGCTGCAGCTGTGCGCCGAGGGCTCGATGACCGTCGCGGTACCGTCGACGCCCGCCAGCTACTTCCACCTGCTGCGTCGCCACCACCTCGACGGCATCCGCCGCCCGCTGGTCGTGTTCACGCCGAAGTCGATGCTGCGCAACAAGGCCGCAGTCAGCAACGTCTCCGACTTCACGCAGGGCAAGTTCCGCTCGGTCCTCGAAGAGGTCCCCTACGAGGACAACACCGCCGACCGGTCGAAGGCGACCCGCGTCCTGCTGACCTCCGGCAAGCTCTACTGGGAGCTGCTGGCGAAGAAGCAGAAGGAGAATCGCGACGACATCGCGATCGTCCGCATCGAGCAGTTGTACCCGGTGCCGCGCCGACGGATCGCAGAAACTCTGGATCGGTACCCGAACGCCACCGAGTTCTACTGGGTGCAGGAGGAGCCGGCCAACCAGGGTGCGTGGCCGTTCCTGGGTCTCGCGCTGCCGGAGCTCCTGCCGGACCACCTGAGCGGTGTCAAGCGGGTGTCGCGGCGCGCGATGTCGGCGCCCTCCTCCGGCTCGAGCAAGGTCCACGCCGTGGAGCAGCAGGAGATCATCGAGAAGGCGTTCGCGCGCTAGCTGCAGTTCCCACCAGGTAGGCCCCGTTCGCGCCTCGGCGCCGACGGTTCTCACAGCAGGCCGGGCCGGTCGTCCTCAGGGACGCCGGCCCGGCCTGCGCCGTCGTCAGAGGACGAATTCGTCGAGAGTAGGGTTCTGCGAGTCACCGGAGGCGAGGGCGGCGAGGGTGACGGCCGGCAGCGCCGAGACAGCGAGGTCGATGAACTCGTCGCGGCTGATCACCTGGTCTGCGGATGCAGCCGGTTCGGCGTGATCACGCAGCCACACGATGGTCGTGTCCTCGACGAAGGCGACCCATCCGTGTACGGCGAGCCGCACCGCCGGACCGGTCCGGATCCCGATCGCGGGCAGGTGCGCGACGGTCCGCTCGACCATCGCGGTACGGGTCGCCTCGAAGATCTCGCGCATCTCGGGGTCGCCGCTGGTGGAGCCGCGAAGCATCGACACGTAGGCGTCGCGGCGCTCGGTGACGTACTCGACGTAGGCGACGAGGGTGCCGCGCAGCATGTCGAGGGGCGGGAGGCTCTCGTCCGGCGCCGTGTGGGCGATCATCTCGCGGCTGATGTGCCGGACGAGCGCGACGTGGTAGCCGTGTTTGGACCCGAAGTAGTGGAACAGCAATCCGTGTGACACACCGGCGCGGTCGGCGATCTCCTCGACGGAGATCTGCTCGATGGGTCTGGTCGCGAGCATCTCCACGCCGAGATCGATCAGCTGGGCGCGGCGTTGTTCGGGGCTCAGCCGGGTGCGTCGGGGCGTGGTGTTCCCGTCATCCGTCGTCTTCCTGTGACTGCTCACGACACCCATGCAAGCACTCCTATTGAATTCGGGTCAACAAACTGTTGACCGCGTCTCAACAAGCCCCTACGCTCACTTACATGAGTCTCCCGGTTACAGACACCTCCTCGGGTGCGGGCACCCGCCAGGTCGACACCCTCATCATCGGCAGCGGGTTCGCCGGACTGGGCGCCGCCATCCGCCTCGCCCGCGCCGGCAAGGATTTCCTGGTCCTCGAGCGCGGACACGACGTCGGCGGCACCTGGCGCGACAACACCTACCCCGGCGCCGCCTGCGATGTGCCGTCCAACCTCTACTCGTACTCCTTCGCGCTCAACCCCGAGTGGACCCGATCGTTCTCGCCGCAGCCCGAGATCCAGGCCTACATCGAGTCCGTCGCCGACCGCTACGACGTGCGCCGGCGCATCGAGTTCGGCTGCGAGGTGAAATCCGCGCACTGGAACACCACCACCCACCGGTGGGACGTCACCACCGACCACGGCGACATCAGCGCCCGGGTCGTCGTCAGCGCGGTCGGCGCCCTCTGCGAACCCTCGCTGCCCGACATAACCGGCATCGAGAACTTCCAGGGCGAGATCTTCCACTCGGCCCGCTGGAACCACGACGCCGACCTCGCCGGCAAGCGGGTCGCCGTCATCGGCACCGGCGCCTCCGCCATCCAGATCGTGCCCGCCATCGCCGGCAAGGTCGCGCACCTCGACGTCTACCAGCGCACCGCGCCGTGGGTGATGCCCCGCGCCGACCGCGAGTACACCCCCGTCGAGCGATTCGCGTTCCGTCACGTCCCCGGGTTCCAGCGACTGTCCCGCGCCCTGCAGTACGTCACCCGCGAGACCCAGGTCGTCGGCCTCGCGAAGGCACCCGTCTTCCTGAAGCCGCTGGAACTTGCCGCTCGCGCCCACATCCGGCGCCAGATCCGCGATCGGGAACTGCGCCGCAAGGTCACCCCGAACTTCCAGATCGGCTGCAAGCGCATGCTGATCTCGAACAACTACTACCCCGCCCTCGCACGGCCGAACGTCGACCTGATCACCGACGGCATCGCCGAGGTCACCGCCGACGGCATCGTCACCCGCGACGGCACCGTCCGGAAGGTCGACGCGATCATCGTCGCCACCGGCTTCCACGTCACCGACTCCCCCACGTTCGCCGGCATCTTCGGCAAGGACGGCCGATCGCTCGCCGACGTCTTCGACGCCACCGGGATGCAGGGGTACAAGGGCAGCGCGGTCGCCGGGTTCCCCAACATGTTCTTCCTCGTCGGCCCCAACACCGGGCTCGGCCACACCTCGATGGTCTACATGATCGAATCGCAGTTGAACTACGTCACCGACGCGATCCGCACCATCGACAGCCACCGCATCGGCACCATCGAGGTGCGCGAGGACAGCCAGAGCGAGTACAACCGTTCCCTGCAGGACGCGCTGCGCACCAGCGTGTGGAGCAACGGCGGGTGTGCCAGCTGGTACCTCGACAAGCACGGCAACAACACCACGCTGTGGCCCGGGTTCACGTTCGAGTTCCGCCGGATCACCAAGGAATTCGATCTCGCGGCGTACCGCAGCGTCGCGGCTGCGGATCTCCCGCCGGCGCCCGTCACCGTCGAATCCGCACCGGCCCCGGCCGCACCGAAGAAGACCCGCACTCCCCGGAAGGCAGCAGCCAAATGAGCGAATTCACCGGACGGGTCGCCGTCGTCACCGGTGCCGGATCGGGGATCGGGCGCGCCCTGGCACTCGACCTCGCGGCGAAGGGCGCGCGGCTCGCGCTGTCCGACGTCGACGTCGTCGGGCTCGACGAAACGGTGCGGCTCGCACGTGATCTGGGCGCCGAGGTCAAGTCGGACACCCTCGACGTCACGCAGCGCGAGAAGGTGGTCGCGTACGCCGAGTCGGTGGTCGCGCACTACGGGGTGGTCAACCAGGTCTACAACAACGCCGGGATCGCGTTCCACGGCGAGTTCGAACGCTCCGAGTTCAAGGATTTCGAACGTGTCGTGGACGTCGACTTCTGGGGCGTCGTCAACGGCACCCACGCGTTCCTGCCGCACCTGATCGCATCGGGCGACGGACACCTCGTGAACGTGTCGAGCCTGTTCGGGCTGCTGGCGATCCCCGGGCAGAGCGCCTACAACGCCGCGAAGTTCGCGGTGCGCGGATTCACCGAGGCACTGCGTCAGGAGATGCTCGTCGCGAAGCACCCGGTGCAGGTGACGTGCGTGCATCCGGGCGGGATCAAGACGGCCATCGCCCGCAATGCCGCCGTACCCGACGGCGACGATCAGGCGTCCTTCGCACAGTTCTTCGACAAGAGGTTGGCGCGCACCACCCCCGAGGACGCCGCCAGGACCATCGTCGACGGTGTGCGCCGCAACAGGGGGCGCGTGCTCATCGGCGCCGACGCGAAACTGCTCGACGCCTGGGTGCGACTCGTCGGACCGTCCTACCAGCGCATCGTTGCGTTCGTGACCGCCCGGGTGCTTCCGAAGGGCTAGCCTGAGCCATGCCCGTACCGACCCCGACGCTGTCACCCGCCGCGGCACGCAGGCTCCTGAGCCCGCTGTTCCGGATCGCCCTGCACCCGCGGCTGCCGTTCGTCGCGCAACGGCGGATCCTCGAACTGCTCGCGCCGGTGCAGCGGTGCCCGGCGGGCACCGTCACACGGCGGACCGTGCTCGCGGGGCGCCCCGTCGAGCGGGTCACGGTGGGGGCCACCGAACGTCGCGCCGCCGTGCTGTATCTGCACGGCGGCGCGTACACGGCCGGATCGCCCGCCACACACCGCTCCCTCGCCGCGCATCTCGCGGCGGCGGCGGACGCGGCGGTGTACGTCCTCGACTACCGTCTCGCCCCCGAGCACCGCTGTCCGGCGGCGGTCGAGGACGCGACCGCCGCGTATCTCGAACTCGTCACCGAGCAGTTCGGGGCCGACTCCGCGGTCGCCCTCGCGGGTGACTCGGCCGGTGGTGGTCTGGCGGTCGCGACGGCGGTGCGACTGCGCGACCGACACGGTGTGTCTCCCGCGGCTCTGGGATTGTTGTCGCCGTGGACGGATCCGTCTGCCGCACTGCCCTTCTACCGCGACGTGGTGATCAACGCCGGGTGGACGTCGGCGTCCTGTCGCGCCTACCTCGGCGACGGCGACCCCACCGATCCCGACTTCGCCCCGATGTACGCCGACCTCGCGGGTCTTCCGGCGACCCTGGTGCAGGTGGCGACGACGGAGGCGCTGTACCGACAGGTGTGCACCTTCGCGTCGAAACTGGGTGAGGCCGGGGTCGACACGACGCTCGTCGAACAACCCGAACTGTGGCATGTCGCGCCGCTGCAGGCGTCGCTGGTGCCGGAGGCCGCCGCGGCGATCGCCGACTTCGGCCGATTCCTACGCGACCACACCCGCCCCTCGACCGGGCCCGAGACGTCCTCCCGCGCCTGAGCGCCACCCGCGCGCCGAGCGAACGTATCGTCCGCTCGATTCAATCGATCGGGGGTACCACTCGCTCAGGCGCGCGGAGGTCGTTCGGGCGAGCGGAGGTCAACCGTGCTCGGACAGCCAGTCGCCGGCGACGACAGCGGCATCCTCGCCCCCGCCGATCCGCTCGAGCATCGTGGCGAGGTCGGCGGTGGTCAACTCCCCCGCGACCACCCGCAGTGCATCGAGTCCGGTGTCGGTGACGGACTCCTTGCGGAACACGGGCACGACGTTCTGGGCGGGGAACACCGGTGTCGGTGCCTCGTCGACCTCGTCTCCGTCGGTGCGGTCGGGTGCGTCGTGCAGGGCCGCGACACCCGGGGGTGTCTGCCGCGACAGTGCCGGATCCGTCGTGGTCAGGCCCGCGAGTACACCGCCGGTGGACGCGGCCGCGACGGCTTCGGTGCCGGCGGACGACGCACGCTCGCGCGGGATGCAGCCTGCCCGGTCGAGAGCCGCCAGACCTCCCGCCGCCTCGAAACCGGGCGTGTACACGAGGGTGAATTCGCCGCATCGGTCGAGGACGTCCGGCAGTGCCGCGACCTGCCCGGTGTCACCGACCGCGGTTTCCGACGCCGCGGTCAGCAGGAGCGCACGATCCTGCGCTGCCGCGTGATCGGCGATCGTCGCATCTCCGGGGACGGCGCGTGCGAGCGCATCGAAGACGTCCTCGGCATCGGTCTCGACGGCGTCGGGGACGAACCGGTGAAGCAGTCGCCCGGTGTACCCCGGCACGAGGGTGACCTCCCCCGCGTCGAGAGCGGCGAGGGCTGCGGTGGCGTCGGGAAGGGCCGACACCGTCGCGTCGATGCCGGCGTCCCGCAGGGCACCGGAGTAGATCTCGGCGAGGAGGTCCCCGACCGGGCCGTCGGGAGCCGCGACGACGACCGGTCCGGGTGTCGCGGCCGGATCGAGTACGGGTGAGGCACATCCGGCGAGGGCCGAGGCGAGGGCTGCCGCCACCAGCAACGGGACGGTCCGGGGTCGATTCGACTTCCACGTGCCATTCACGGCAGCCATTGTCGCGCACACCCGTAGGACGCCGAACGCCCCGGCCCGAACCTGGGTGCGGGTTCGGCTCCGGGGCGTGCGGTTCGATCGCGTCAGTCGGTGACACCCTCGGCCTTCGCCGCGGCCGCGACGGCCTCGGCGACGGCGGGTGCGACGCGCGGATCGAGGGGGCTCGGGACGATCTTGTCCGCGGCCAACTCGTCACCGACCACCGAGAGGATGGCCTCGGCGGCGGCGAGCTTCATGCCTTCGGTGATGCGGCGGGCACCGGCGTCCAGGGCGCCCTTGAACACACCGGGGAAGGCGAGCACGTTGTTGATCTGGTTCGGGAAGTCGCTGCGCCCCGTCGCGACGATCGCGGCGTGCTTGTGCGCGATCTCGGGGTGGATCTCCGGATCGGGGTTCGACATCGCGAAGATGATGGCGTCGTCGGCCATCGTCGCGACGATCTCCTCCGGAACGGTGCCCGAGGAGACGCCCAGGTAGACGTCGGCACCGTCGAGGGCTTCGGCGATTCCGCCCTTGCGTCCCTCGGGGTTGGTGCGGGCGGCCAGATCCGTCTTGATCTCGCCGAGGTCGGAGCGGTCCGCCGAGATGATGCCCTTGGAGTCGAGAACCACCACGTCACGAGCACCGGCCGCGAGCAGGATGTTGGTGCAGGCCACGCCGGCCGCACCGGCGCCGGAGATGACGATCCGCAGGTCGGCGATGTCGCGGCTCTGGACCTTCAGCGCACCCTTGAGTGCGGCGAGCGCGACGATCGCGGTGCCGTGCTGGTCGTCGTGCATGACGGGGCAGTCGAGAGCCTCGATGACGCGCTTCTCGATCTCGAAGCAACGCGGCGCGGAGATGTCCTCGAGGTTGACCGCGCCGAAGCTCGGACGCAACCGGATGAGGGTCTCGACGATCTCGTCGGGGTCCTTCGTGTCGAGGACGAGGGGGATCGAGTTCAGGCCCGCGAACTTCTTGAACAGGGCCGACTTGCCCTCCATGACCGGCAGCGATGCGCGGGCACCGATGTCACCGAGGCCGAGGACTGCGGTGCCGTCGGACACGACGACGACCAGCCGGTTGGTCCAGGTGTAGCGGTCGACGAGGGTCTCGTCCGCGGCGATCGCCCGGCACACCTGGGCGACGCCGGGGGTGTACGCGATGGACAGATCGCGCTGGTTCTCCAGCGGTGCGGTGAGTTCCACCGACAACTTGCCGTCGATGTGGCTGCCGAAGATCTCGTCGTCGGTCAGCACGACCTTCTGAGGGGTTGCTGCATCAGACACAATAGACACGATGACACTCCTGCGTGCTCCGAGACCAGCCCGGTCTCGGTTACTGCGAAGTAGCTGCAATTCGGTTCACCTGAACGTCCGCGCTGTGTGTCATGCGGGCGTTCGTCGGTGTCGAGGTGCAGTGCTTCGCCAAGGACGGTTTCGGTGAAGCATCCGGGCGCGATCACGGTTACCGCTGTACAACGCTGTACGACTTCCGGAGCGTGATGGCGCCGGGGCGGGTGGCCCTGGCGGTGGCCCTTCGGCGTCGCCGCAGGTCTGCGGCGGCAGGGTCTGCCATCTTGCATCCGAGTCGGGGCGGTGGCGCCCGTCTCGGTTCGGAGGCAAGTTTGCCACCTTCACAGAGCAAACATCAAATCGGTGTTGGTTGCGAAGGTTCTCACCGTTTTGCCGTTCCTACCTGTGAGTTTTCGGCAGAATCGGACCGGTTCCTGGGGGAATGCCGGAGCTACTCGCCAGTACATCCCAGAATGCGGACCGTCAACCCCACCACTGGGTGAACATCAGAATCGATGCAGTGAAGATGACCACACACGCCGCGAGCAGGGACATCGCACCGCGTCGTCGATCGGCGACGAGCTGCGCCACGATCGCGACCACCGTCGCGACGACGTGCGCGGCGACCGCGTCGGTGCCGGGCCCCGGCACGTCCCGGCGACCGGCGAGGTACTGCGCGACGCAGACGACGACCGTCAGGACGATCACGGCCCCACACACGACACCGGAGACCACGCGACCGGCCCGCACGACCGCACCGGCGCGCCGTGGCGCGTCGAACGACGAATTGTAGTACTCGCGGCCGTCGTACTCGTCACCGTAGTACGACGATCCGTAATCGATGTCGCTGCTGCGACTCTCGGCGCCGCGCGGATCCCACGACCTCATCCCGCGACCACCTCGGTCCCGCTCGCACGATCGACCAACGCCTCGAACGCGGCGGGCGCGGTCGTGAACTCACCGAGCCCGATCCGCTTGTTGTCGCCGTGATAGTCGGACGAACCCGTCACCACCAGATCGAGACTGCTCGCCAGGTCCGTCAGCACCCGCACATCGTCGGCGCCGTGATCCGGATGCGCGACCTCGATGCCCGCCAGTCCGAGCGCAGCGAGTTCCTCGATCTGCCCGAGCGCCATCACCCTTCCCCGCGACCGCGCCAACGGATGCGCGACCACGGCGACGCCCCCGGCGGCGCGCACCATCTGCACGGCGTCGGCGAGCGGGGTGTCCGCCTTGGGAACGTAGTACCGGCTGCGTGTCGACAACAGTTCGGTGAAGGCGTCCCCGATCGACGACACGACCCCCGCCTCGACGAGCGCCTGCGCCAGATGCGGGCGACCCACCGACGGCCCGGCCCGGTCCAGCACCGCATCCGGATCGATCGGCAGGCCGTCCTCGGCCATCCGCAACGCCATCGTGCGGATCCGCGACACCCGCTCGTCCCGCAGCCGCGCCCGCTCGGCCACGAATCCCGACTCGGACGGATCGAACAGATACGCGAGCAGGTGCACGGCGACGGGGTCGCCGTCGTCGCCGCGCCCCTCGCACGACATCTCCATGCCCCGCACCAGTCTCAGCCCGGAGGGCAGCGCCGCCACGGCCTCGTCCCATCCGGCCGTCGTGTCGTGATCGGTCAGGGCCACCACGTCGAGGCCTGCCGCGGCCGCCTTCCCGACGAGATCCGCGGGGGTGTCGGTGCCGTCCGAGACGACCGAATGGGTGTGGAGATCGATGCGCACCACACCAGTCTGTCAGGTGACGCGCCGGTACCCGACGACACGACCGGCACGTCCACCGGCGACTACGATGACTGCGCGACCGGCAGGACCGTCCGCCACAGCGAGGAAGGGGAAGCGTGCCCACCACTGCCCCGCCGCGACCCGGTCGGCGCGCCGCGGCGCCGGCGGCAGTCCCGACGACGATCGCGGGGATCTACGGCACGAACGTCGATCACATGCCCGAGTTGCACCGGGAGCACACGTACCACGCGGTGCCGGTGTTCATCGTCGTGATCGTGCTGGTCCTGATCGTCACGTTCCGCCGCGACACGTGGCTGTGACGGCGGGGACGGTCGACCGACCGCGCGGCCCGCTCCCGGCGACACGGCGCCACGCGACGGTGCTCGCGGTGGCGTCCGCGCTCGTGGTGATCCAGGTGGTCGTGCGCGCGGTGATCGCGTTCGGCGGCGAATTCTACTGGGACGACCTGATCCTCCTGGGCCGCGCCGGAACGCATCCGGTGTGGTCGCCGGAGCTGCTCGCCCACGACCACGACGGTCACCTCATGCCCGCGGCGTTCGCCGTCGCGTCCCTCGCGACCGCGGTCGCGCCGCTGCAGTGGTGGCCCGCAGCCCTGACCCTCGTGGTCGGGCAGCTGCTCGCGTCCCTCGCGGTGCTGCGGGTGCTGTGGCTGCTCCTCGGCCCGCGCCGGGCACTGTGGGGACCGCTGCTGTTCTACCTGTTCACACCGCTGACGCTGCCCGCGTTCGCGTGGTGGGCGGCGGGGCTCAACGCGCTGCCGCTGCAGGCCGCGCTCGCATGGGTGGCCGGTGACGCACTGTTGCTCGCCCGCACCGGCCGCCGACGATACGCGGTCACGGGCGTCCTCGTGACCGCGACCGCGCTGCTGTTCTTCGAGAAGTCGGTGCTCGTGCCGTGCGTCGCGTTCGCGACGCTCGCTCTGGTGTACCGGGTCGACGGTGCGCCCGCTCCCGTGCGTCGCGCGTGGCGGCAGGCCCGGCCGCTGTGGTTGCTCTCGGCGGTGGTCGTCGCGGTGTGGACGGTGTCGTACACGACGCTCGTCGCGTCCCGGTTCGGGGTGCCACCCCGGTCCATGGTCGACGGACTGACGCATCACGGCCTGTCGTACGGGCTGGTGCCCACGTTGATCGGCGGGCCGTGGCGCTGGGAACGTTGGAATCCCAGCCCACCGTGGGCGGACCCACCGCCGGTTCTCGTCGTCGCGGGCTGGTCGGTGGTCGCGCTGGCGCTCGTGTGGAGTGTGCGCCGGCGGCATCGGACCGGTGCCGTGTGGGTGGCGGCCGCAGCGTACATCGCGGCGTCACTCACCGCGATGATCATGACCAGGTTCGGCTCGGAGACCACCTACGAACTCGCCCAGACTCTGCGGTATTTCGCGGACTCGTCGGTGGTCGTCGCGATCGGTGCCGCGCTCGTGATCCGCGCTCCCGCACGCGACACCGGCACCGGTGTGCCCGCCCGCGCCCGCACCGTGGGCGCCGCGTTGTGTGCCGCCGGGTTCACGGCCGGCTCGGCGATCTCGACGGTGACGTTCGCGCACAGTTGGGCGGACAACCCCACCGGGGACTATCTGGCGCACGCGAAGGCCGCGCTCACCGCCCACCCCGAGGTACCGGTCCTCGATCATCCGGTGTCGGTCTGGGTGCTGCTGCCGGTCACCTACCCGCACAACCTCGCGGGTTCGGTGTTCTCGGCGCTGCCCGGACGGTCGGAGATCGGTGCACACACCACGCAGTTGCGCGTGTTCGACGATCGTGGCGACCTCGTGCCCGCCGAACTGTTCCCCACCCGCATCGTGGAGCCGGGTGACGTTCCGGACTGCGGTCATGCCGCCCGCCCCGGCACCGTCGGGGTGCTCCCGCTGGACGAACCGGCCGGCGACTGGGAGTGGACGGTGCAGATCAACTACCGTGCCTCGGCCGACGGCGCACTCGAGGTCGGGTTCCCGGGCTGGCCGGCGGTCACCGTACCCGTGACGGCCGGTCTCGGCACCGTGTACGCACGGGTCGACGGCGGCGGCGCGGCGTTGCGGGCGCGGGTGACCACCGCGGAACCGGCCGTGTGTCTCGGGGGCGGCATGCTCGGCGTCGTCGTGCCGAGCTGACCGAGGATCCGGGGGTCACATCCGGGCCGCCGCCCGGCGGGGGTCACGGACGTCGATCCCCGCCTCCGCCCATGCGTCCCGGAGAGCGTCGGCACCGCGCAGCCGCTTCCACGCGGCCTCGTTGCCGGTCAACGGCACCGCCTCGAGGAATCGCACCGGATCGGCGGGTTCGGGCAGCGGCAGATCCGGCACGTCACCGGAGGTGAGCAGCACGGCGGTGAACGGGGCACCCTCCCACAGCGGCTCCCCCAGATCGAGCAGTGCATCGTCGGCGAGCACGACCCCCTCGACCGCGGGAAGTGCGGCGAGCACCGCGAGCCTGCGGTGCACACCGGCGGTGATCCCCTCGGCGTCGCGCAGGCTCAGGATCAGCTCCGCGCGGGGCCCCCGTGTCGGATCCGCGACCATCGCGGCGGGATCACCCATGGGGTGGCGGGAACACCCGAGCGTCGCGAACCGGACGAGTTCACCGCTGCGGTACCGCAGCACCTCCATCGGCTCGAGTCCCAGGAACGTCACCGACGCCGATTCGGGCTCCTGCCCCGCAGGGTCGGCGAGATGGGTGTCGAGGTGGGTGCGGACGGCGGTGAGGACGGCGTCGGTCATGTGGGCAATCTATCGGGCCCGACGGCCGCTCCGACAGGCCGATCGTTACCGGGCAACCACGCTCACCGCACCGCACGCAGCTGATCGGTGGTGCGATGCGCTCAGGCTTCATTCCGGGAGGTTCGGCGGGCGGTTCAGAACATGGTGCCCGCGAACGGTGCCCGCGGCCACGCGAACAGGTCGTGCGCCACCGAGGCGGCCTCGGCCGTGCGCACCCGCACCCGTCCCACCGCGATCAGGTTCCCGATGTCGACGCCTCCGAGCAGCAACGAGCCGAGTTCGGCGACACCCAACCCGAGGTCGGGTGGTCCATCCACCCGCACGGCACCGGACGGGCCGATCTCGAACACGCCGGTGTTGTCGTCGAACAGCGGATCCGACACCGCGATCCGGACGGTCGCGCCGCCACCCCGGTAGGAGCGTGCCGCCAGGGCCGCGGGCACATCGAGGATCCGCAGCCAGGTCTCGTCCGATCGCGGACCGACGGTGGCCGCTCTCTGGTCGGTGAGCATCCACGGCAGCGGGTCGTCCACGGGCATGGTCGCGAACACGATCCGGTCGACGAGATCGAGTCCGAGCAGGAAACGCACCAGCGACACGTGCGCCTCCGGGGTGGGTGCGAAGAAGTCGTCGACGACGACGGTGCGGTCCCGGCTCGTGAACCACTGCGCCGTGTCGACGGGCCGGTAACGGACGAATCCGTCCTCGGCGCCCTCCGCGCCGTGCACGACGACGTAGGACGGACCCGCGGACACCGGCCGCAGCCGCTGCGCGGCCCACCATCGCGGAGTCCGTTCGATCCCACCCGGACGATCCGGGAGATTCCGGGAATAGATGCGTTCCAACAGATCCCACGCCTGCGGGTAGGAGCAGAACCGCACGGGACCGGCCTCCGGAACGGTGGGACGAAGCGCAGCGCGCCGCACGTCCACCTCGATCCGCTCGGTCGCCGACGCAAGTCCGTACCCGTATCGCTCGTAGATCGTGGCCTCAGAGGCGCGCAGCGTCGCGACGACGTCGCCGCGCTCGCGGCCGTCGCGCAGCTGCCGGCGCAGCAGCGCGGTCACGATGCCCCGGCGGGTGTGGGTGGGCAGGACACCGACGTGCGTCACGGCGGCGTGCTGCACGCGTCGTCCACCCGGCACGACGAGGTCACCCGTCGTCGCGTCGACCGTCCCGACGAGCCCACCGTCGACGAACGCGCCGTACGTGCGACCCGGCTCGAGATACTCGCCGATCCGGCCGTCCGGATACGACGGTCCGGGTGGAAGACCCACCATCGCGGTACGGAACAACACCAGCGCCCGCCGGAGTTCCGCCTCCGAGGCCAACACTCGGATCTCGGGTCCGTCCTGAGAACTCATGGCTCCGACAGTAGGGCGCATCCGGCACTCCCGGTGCATCGGTACGAAACACGAGCGGATGTCGACGGTCGCGAACGGTCGTCGCCACCGCGCCGGCGCCGCGTACGGCACCGACACGCGCGCGCCGAACCGCGGGTGTTCGCCGCGTCCACGGGTAGGTTTCCACCGTGCACGACGACGATTGGGACACGGGCTCGCCGGGTGTGATGCGACTCCCGTCGGGGCGGCTCGTGCTCGGACGTTCCCTGCGTGGTCCGCTCCCCGACGGTCCGCCACCGGAGTTCGCGGTGTATCTGCTGGGTCGGCCGCCCGGACCCGTCGACTGGGATTCCCGGTGGGTTCGGTGGCCGGACTTCCGACTCCCGACCGATCGGGACGATCTGCACGACGCCCTGTACGAGGCGTGGGTGCGCGCGGGTCGCCAGCGCGTGGAGATCGCGTGCTCGGGTGGCCGCGGGCGCACCGGCACCGCGCTGGCGTGTCTCGCCGTCCTCGACGGCGTTCCCGCCGACGAGGCCGTCGGCTTCGTCCGCGAACACTACGATCGGCGCGCGGTGGAGACGCCGTGGCAGCGGAGGTTCGTTCTCGGCTTCGGTACCGCGCCGCACTGACGGATCGCGCCGCACTGACGGACGGCGACGCACCGCGATCCGCCGATCCGGTTCCGCTTCAGTCCGCCCGCAACCGCGCGAGCGCCGCGTCGGCGGCCGAGGCCGTGCGTTCGGCGTTCGTGATCTCCCGTTTCGCGGATGCCGCGGCGCGGCGCGCGAACCGCAGTTGATGCTCGGCGCGGTCCAACTCGTCACGCAGCCGCGCCACCGTCTGCTCCTGCCGAGCCAGATCGTCGTCCGCGGTGCGCGCGGCGGCCCGGGCCTCGTCGACGGCGGCGTGCGCGGCCGCTGCGGCCTCCGTGGCCCGTTCCACGACCGCGTCGGATCCCGGCCGCTGCGCGGTGTCGTTCATCGACATCCGCTCGGCCGGTCCGTGATCGCCATGCGCGGCGTGTTCGGGTGCGACGACGGTCAGCGACGTCGCCGATCCCTCACCGAACCCGGCGGGTTCCACGATCGTCTCCAGTCGACCGGCCCGGACCCGCTCCGCCACCGTCGGGTCGGCGACGGCCGCGTTGAGGGTCTGCGCAACCTCGCGGAGCGCGTCCCCGGTGACCGTGCGGCCGCGTTCCGACGCCAGGTGCGCGGCGTCGCGTCCCAGCTGCGCCACCGCCTGCCGTCGACGCTCCGAGAGGCGGCGCAGGTCGTGCGCCGACAGTGTGCGCTGCGCGCGGCGCAGTTCCCCGCCGAGATCGAGCAGGGCCTCCAGTTCGTGCGGGTGTTCGCGGGCGAGCAGATTCACCATCCACGCCGCGACCGTCGGCTTGCGCAACCGGCCGATCGCCGCGGTGAGTTCGCGGTCGCCCGATTCCCGCGCCGCTGCGACGAACTCCTTGCGCGCGGCCACGAACTCCGCGGGGTCGAGCCCGTAGAGGGTGTCCGCGACCGAGTCGACAGTGCGCATACCTTCAGAGCGTAGTGGCGGCACGGCGCCGCTCGCCCGTGCGCCGACGAATCACAGGGCGCCGACGGATCACAGTGCGAGCTTGGCGAGCAGATCCCGCGCCTGTTCGGCGGTTCGCGGCTTGCACAGCACGTCGTAGCGGCCCGCGACGAGTTGCATGGTCGAGGAGAAGTCACGCTGGCCGCGGGTCGCGGCGTACGGGATGGACGCGGAGATCAGACCGAAGATGATGCCGCCGACGAGACCGACGAGCAGCGGTCCGAGGAATTCGGTGGAGAAGATCCCGAGCAGCAGCCCGAAGAACACGCCCAGCCACGCGCCGGACACGACACCGCCACCGATCACCTTCGGCCACGTCAATCGGCCGGTGACCCGCTCGACCTGCATGAGGTCGACGCCGACGATGGTGACGTCCTCGACGGAGAAGTTCTGGTCGGACAGGTGGTCGACGGCCCGCTGGGCCTCCGCGTACGTGGTGTACGACCCCACCGGCCATCCGGTCGGGGGCTCCGGCAGTCCCGGCACCTGACGCCCGGGTCCGAGGGGATTGGTCATGTGTCGTCGCTCCTTGTCGGTGGCCACACGTCGACGTTCGACGCGTCCGGTGTCCATTCTGCCCGGATGCTCGCCCGCCGGGCGGCGATCGGAGCGTGCTCCGGGGCCGTCCGCCTATCGCGGTGGCTCGAATGCGGTGGTGCGGGTCATCCCGGCGGCGCGTCCCTTGGCCGAGACGACCAGGGCCATCTTGCGGCTGGCCTCGTCGATCATCTCGTCTCCGAGCATCGCGGCTCCGCGTGCGCCGCCGGCCGCCGAGGTGTGCCATTCGTAGGCGTCGAGGATCATCTCGGCCTTGTCGTAGTCGGCCTGCCGCGGGCTGAACACCTCGTTGGCGGCGTCGATCTGACCGGGGTGCAGCACCCATTTCCCGTCGAATCCGAGTGCCGCGGTGCGCTGCGCGGAGCGGCGGAACGCGTCGACGTCACGGATCTGCAGGTACGGGCCGTCGATTGCCTGCAGGCCGTGGGTGCGAGCCGCCACGAGGATGGTCATGAGGATGTGGTGGTAGGCGTCGCCGCGGTCGTAGCCGTCGGGTTGCTCGCCCACGACGAGGGTGCGCATGTTGATGCTCGCCATGAAGTCGGCCGGCCCGAACACGAGGGTCTGCACTCGTGGGCTCGCGGTGGCGATCTCGTCGATGTTCGTCAGCCCCCGAGCGTCCTCGATCTGGGGTTCGATACCGATCCGCCCCACCTCGAGGCCGTGGGCCTTCTCCACCTGGGTCAGCAGCAGGTCGAGTGCTTCGACATGGCTCGCGGCGGGAACCTTCGGCAGCAGGATCGCGTCGAGTTGCGCGCCGGCACCCCCGACGACGGTCGCGACGTCGAGGTAGGTGGCGTCGGTGGTCCAGTCGTTGACGCGCACCACCTTGAGTTGCTCGCCCCACCCGTCCTCGTTCAGCGCCTCGACGATGGTGGCGCGGGCCTGTTCCTTGGCCAGCGGCGACACGGCGTCCTCGAGGTCGAGGAAGACCGCATCGGCGGGCAACCCCTTGGCTTTGTCGATCATCTTGCGGCTGCTGCCCGGGACTGCCAGAACGGATCGGCGTGGTCTGAACGTGAACGACATGGGCGAGCGTGACCTCCGAGTTCCGGAATGCGATGCGTGAAGCCTTAGCCTTTCAATCATGGCAGCAGTGGGCAGGGTATTCGCGGCGCGACTGGCCGGATTGGTCGTTCTCGGCCCGGACGGAGAGTCGATCGGCCGTGTCCGCGACGTCGTGCTCACCATCCGAATAGGCAGGCAGCAACCGCGCGTTCTCGGCCTGGTCGTCGAATTGCCGACCCGCAAACGCATTTTCGTTCCGATGCTGCGCGTCACCGCGATCGAGCCGGGTGCCGTCACCCTCGTCACCGGCAACGTCAGTCTGCGGCGGTTCACGCAACGTCCCTCCGAGGTGCTGGCGCTGGCGCAGGTGCTCGATTCCCGGGTGCGTGTGGATGATCCCGAACTGCCGGATCTGCACGATTCGGACGTGACGATCGTCGATCTCGGTGTCGAACTGACCCGCACGCGCGACTGGGTGGTCAATCGAGTGGCCGTGCGTCGACACCGTGGCAGGCTCGCGCGTCGCGCGCCGATCCACGTCGTGGAGTGGCAGCACGTGCACGGACTGACCCAGCAGGCGCTGGCGATGCCCGGGCAGGGGGTGTCGCAGTTGCTGATGCAGTTCGAGGACATGCGCCCGGCGGACGTCGCGAACGCGTTGCGCGAGTTGCCGGCGAAACGCCGGACCGAGGTGGCGGTGGCCTTCGACGACGAGCGTCTCGCCGATGTGGTGCAGGAGTTGCCCGCGGACGACCAGACGGGGTTGCTCAAGGAGTTGGGGCTCGATCGCGCCGTCGATGTGCTCGAGGCGATGGATCCCGATGATGCGGCCGACCTGCTCGGTGAGCTCCCGGAATCCGATGCCGAGTCGTTCCTGCAACGGATGGACCCGGAGGATTCGGAACCGGTGCGGCGACTGCTCGAGCACTCCCCCGACACGGCCGGTGGCCTGATGACACCGGAGCCGGTGGTGCTCACGGCGGCGACGACCGTCGCCGAGGCCCTCGCCCGCGTCCGCAATCCCGATCTGACTCCGGCGATGGCGTCGATGGTGTTCGTGGTGCGCCCACCGACGGCGACACCGACGGGCCGCTATCTGGGGTGCGTGCACCTGCAGCGCCTGCTGCGGGAGCCGCCGGCGAGTCTCGTGGGCGGCATCGTCGACAACGATCTGCCCCGGCTCGATCCCGACGATTCGTTGACGACTGTGACACGCTACTTCGCGACGTACAACCTGGTGTGTGGTCCGGTGGTGGACGACGAGCAGCATCTGCTCGGCGCCGTCAGCGTCGACGACGTACTCGATCATCTGCTGCCGGAGGACTGGCGCGAGGAGGAGGAAGACGTTGAGTGACCGCACCGCCCTGGGGCGGCAGCGCCTCGAGACCCCTCAGACGTCCCGGTTCCGTTTCAACTACGACGCCGAGGCCGTGGGTCGCGTCAGCGAGTCGATCGCGCGTTTCCTCGGGACGGGACGCTATCTCGCGATCCAGACGATCGTGGTGGTCGTGTGGATCTTCCTGAACATCGTTGCGGTGGGCCTGCAGTGGGATCCGTATCCGTTCATCCTGCTGAATCTGGCGTTCTCGACGCAGGCCGCGTATGCGGCGCCGTTGATCCTGCTGGCGCAGAATCGCCAGGAGAATCGCGACCGGGTGTCGTTGGAGGAGGACCGGTCGCGGGCGGAGCAGACGAAGGCGGACACCGAGTTCCTGGCGCGGGAACTGGCGGCGCTGCGGTTGGCGGTGGGCGAGGTGGCGACGCGCGACTATCTGCGCCGCGAGTTGGACGACATCAAGGCGCTGCTCGAGGAGCCCGGTGAGACCGACGAGTCGGGGGTGAGGAGGGCACCGCGTCGGTGACGCGCACAAGAACACCGCGTCGGTGACCGGGCGGGATCACGGGACCCGGAGTTGCACACACATCACCGTCGTTCTGTAACCTGCATCACAAACCGTGTGATGTGCGGAGGGGGACGGAAGGTGGGTGGTGGCGTGCGTTGGCAGGGAGCCTTCGTCGTGCCGATGGTCGTGGCAGCGGGTCTCGTCGCGACGGCGTCGGCGCCGTCGAGTGTCGCGGAGCCGGTGGCGAGCGCCTCGGAGACGTCGGCGTCGGAGCCGGCCGCATCGACGGCGGTGGGGGTGCTGCCCCCGTCACCCGCCGACCCGCTGTCTCCGGTCGGTCCGGCGGACTCGCCCGATCCGGGGGTCTCCCCCGCCTCGGCGGGTGACGGTTTCACGATTCTCGGCGACGGCCCGCTGGCGATTCCGGAGCTCGTGTACTACGCGTATCGCGCCGCCGAGATGCAGTTGGCGGTGAATTCTCCCGAGTGCGCGTTGCCGTGGAATCTGCTGGCTGCGATCGGTCGCTCGACGTCGGATCACGCGCACGGTGGCCGCACCGACGTGCTCGGGACTCTCGCGTCACCGGCGACCGCCCCGGACGGTCGGGTGGGACCGATGCTGCTACCCCCGCCGGTGTGGCAGGAGTACGCGGTGGACGGCAACGCCGACGGCACGGCGGATCCGCAGAACGTGTTCGATGCGACCCTGGCCGCGGGCGCGTGGATGTGCTCGGTGGGCGGTCCGGTGCGCGACGGCGACGGGGAGGCACGCGCGGTGGCCCTGTTCGATTCGTCGCCCGAGTTCCTCGCGGACACGCGGAGGTGGTCGGCGGCGTACGCGAAGGCGACGGCGGTCGCACCCGCCGCACCCGTTGCGGTGCCGTCGTCCGCGGTTCAGCCACCGGCGACGACGCCGGGCACCGTGGACGTCGCGGCGACGGCGCCCGCCGTGGCACCGCCCGCGGATCCGTCGGGCGGCGAGGTCGCTCCGCAGGACGGTCCGCCGAACGTTCCGGCGTTGCCCGAGATTCCCGCGGAACTCGCGGAGCTGCCCTGCCTGGTTCCCGGGCTCTGCGAGTGACACGCCCACCGTGGGCGTGACATTTTTGTTATCCATCTCACAGTTCGATCGGTGCGCCGCACCCATGGGATGACACACGCCACGCGGGGCGACGCGGCGCGCACCCCTGTACTGCAGTTTCTCCCGCCACACCCGTGTCGGAACCCCCACCCGACACACCTTCGTGTTACATCACGGTTCAGTAACAGAAGGGCATCGAATCATGTAGCCTCAGCTCGGCCATGTAACGGAGGCGTCTCGTACCGGGATGCCCGAGGGAGGTACGAGTGGGACGGCACGCCAAGCCGCAGGATTCGAAGATCCGGCGCAACTCCGTCATCGCAATGACCGGTCTGGTGCCGGTGGGACTCGTGGCAGCGGCGGCCACCACCGCCGGGGCGTCACCGAAAACCCTGCTGGGCATCCACCAGCAGGAGGTCGAGCCCACCGCGAGCGCCGCCACCTCCCACCTCGGTTCGGCCGTGGCGGTGCCCGAAGCGGTGTCCGTGGCGTCCACCGCGGTCCTCACCGAACCTGCCGCTGCGCCCACACCGAAGGCCGCGCCCGCGGCCCCCGCTGCCGCACCGCAACCGGAGATCATGCAGGACGGCCCGCTCGGCATCCCCGGCATCAACTACTCCGCGTACCTCAACGCCGAGCGGATCCTCGCCGAGGAGAACCCCGGCTGCGGCATGTACTGGACACTGCTGGCCGGCATCGGCCGTGTCGAGTCCGGGCACGCCAACGGTGGGCAGGCCGACGACCGGGGCGATCTGCTCGAGCCCGTGATCGGCCTCCCCCTCAACGGAAGCCTGCCCGGCCAGGCCGTCATCTACGACACCGACGGCGGAGCACTCGACGGCGACGCCGTCTACGACCGCGCGGTCGGACCCATGCAGTTCATCCCCACCACATGGAACCAGTACGCGGGTGACGGCAACGGGGACGGAGTGGCCGACCCGCAGAACCTCTACGACTCGACGCTGACCACGGCGCGGTACCTGTGCGACGGCGGACGCGACATGCGCAACCTCGCCGACACCACGAAGTCGATCCTCCGCTACAACCAGTCGATGGCGTACGTCACCAACGTTCTCGCATGGTCGGCCGCCTACTCCACGGGCATCACGCCGAGCCCGGCGGACCTGCCTCGGATCCACTGAACCACCCCCGCCTACCATGGGGACCATGGCAGTCACCGAGTCCGACGTCCGCGCCGCACTGTCCCGGGTCGACGACCCGGAGATCCGCAAACCCATCACGGATCTCGGCATGGTCAAGAGTGTCGACATCGCCGACGACAGCAGCGTCGACATCGTCGTCTACCTGACGACCGCCGGGTGCCCGATGCGCACCGAGATCATCGATCGCGTCACCAAGGCCGTCGCCGATGTCGCCGGGGTGGGCGAGATCCGCGTGGAGCTCGAGGTGATGAACGACGAGCAACGCACCGAGCTCCGCAAGAGCCTGCGCGGCGACTCGGCCGAACCGGTCATCCCCTTCGCTCAGCCCGGCTCGCTCACCCGCGTCTACGCGGTGGCATCCGGCAAGGGCGGCGTCGGCAAGTCGTCCGTGACGGTGAACCTCGCCGCGGCGATGGCCGCGCGCGGGCTGTCGGTCGGCGTGCTCGACGCCGACATCTACGGTCATTCGATCCCGCGCATGCTCGGCACCTCCGCGAAACCCACCCAGGTCGAGCGGATGATCATCCCGCCTGTCGCGCACGACGTGAAGATGATCTCCATCGCCCAGTTCACCGACGGCAACACGCCGGTCGTGTGGCGTGGTCCCATGTTGCACCGCGCGCTGCAGCAGTTCCTCGCCGACGTGTTCTGGGGCGACCTGGACGTGCTGCTGCTGGATCTGCCGCCCGGCACGGGCGACGTCGCGATCTCGGTGGCCCAGCTGATCCCCAACGCCGAGATCCTCGTCGTCACCACGCCGCAGCAGGCCGCCGCCGAGGTCGCCGAGCGTGCCGGATCGATCGCGCTGCAGACCCGTCAGCGCATCGCCGGCGTCATCGAGAACATGTCCTGGCTCGAGTTGCCCGACGGCACGAAGATGGACGTGTTCGGGACCGGGGGCGGCGAGGCCGTCGCCGAGCGACTGACCCGGGCGGTGGGCGCGACGGTGCCGCTGCTCGGTCAGATCCCGCTGGATCCCGCGATCCGCGAGGCCGGCGACGAGGGCACCCCCATCGTGCTCAGCGCCCCCGAATCGGCACCGGGTGCGGCGCTGTGCGAGATCGCCGAGAAGATCGCCGTGCGGCGACGGGGACTGGCGGGAATGTCCCTCGGGATCGACACCACCCGGCACCTCTGACGTCGTCGACCCGACGCGGCCCGACCCCACCGGTCCGGGTCGCGTCCCGGTCTAGGTCGCGTCGGGATCGATCGGTGGGGTCTCGCCGGGTGCGAGGGGCTTGGACAGGTCGGGCCGGGACGGGGCGGCGCCGTCGGTTCCGGTCGAACCGTTGCGTCCCTGGGTGGACGACGGGCCGTCGAAGTTTCCGGTGAAGAGCGAGTCGTCGCCGTCGAGCAGATGTTTGGTGATCACGGCCTTCGGCGTCATGCCGCGCAACTGGTTGAGTTCCGCCAGCGGTTGCCGCAGATCGTCGAATTCCGGACCGAGATCGTCCTTGAGTTGTTCCCGGGCGCCCGCCGCATAGTCCCGGACCTGACGCAGCGCTTTGGCGACCCAGGACACCGCCCCTGGCAGGCGCTCCGGGCCGAGCACGACCAACGCTGCGATGAGCAGGACCATCAACTCGCCCCAACCGATGTTGCCGAACACCGCTCCAGAGTACGTCGTGCGCACCGAGTCGGCTCACCGACGGTCGTCGGGCGACGACGTGACCGCTCAGTCGGAGGCCGGAGTGACCTGGATGTCGACGACGCGGCCGCTGCGCACCAACTGAACGGTGACCGGTTCGCCGATCGTCTGGAGGTGCACGGCGACGACCAGTTCGTCGGCGCTCGTGACGTCCCGGTCTCCGACCCGGGTGATGACATCGCCCTCGACGATGCCGGCGGCCTGGGCGGGGCTGCCGTCCTGGACGTTGGCGACCTCGGCACCGCTGGCGACCTCGTTGACGACGGTCCGCGCGTTCACGCCGATCTCCGGGTGGTGCATCACCCCGTCGCGGATCAGTGCCTGCGCGACCGCGGTGACCTCGTCGACGGGGATCGCGAAGCCGAGCCCCACCGAACCGCCCGTCTCCGACTTGATGGCCGAATTGATCCCGATCACGTGCCCTTCGAGGTCGATGAGTGGACCACCCGAGTTGCCGGGGTTGATGGACGCGTCGGTCTGCACCGCGTCGATCACCGCGTCGGTGTCGGTTCCCTGGCCGCTGAGCCGCATCGGCCGGTGCAGCGCGCTGACGATGCCGCGGGTGACCGTCTTGCTCAGTCCGAGGGGTGAACCGACGGCGACGACGTCCTCACCGACCTGCACGTCGGCGGATCTACCGAGTTCGGCGACGACCAGATTGTCGACGTCGTCGACCGACAGCACCGCGAGGTCGGTCTTGATGTCGCGGCCGACGATCTCGGCGGGCACCTTCGTGCCGTCGTTGAACGTCACCTGCACGTTCGCGTCCGGGTTGTCGGCCGCCATCGAGACGACGTGGTTGTTCGTGACGATGTAGCCGGCTCCGTCGATGACGACGCCGGATCCGGTGCCCGCGTTGTCACCGAGCGTGACCTGGATGGACACGACGGACGGCAGAACCGCCTCGGCCACCCGCGCGACGGTGCCGTCGGGTATCTCGGTTCCGCCCGCGACCTGTTCGAGCGACACACCGCGGCTGGTCAGCGAACCGTTGTCGGAGAGCACCAGCGCCACCACCAGGCCGCCGACCATGCCGACGACGAGCGCGGCCGCGGCGAGCGTCGCGAGAGCGCGGGAGTCCACGCGACGGTCGAACAGCACCTCGCGGAGGGAGAGCCGGCGTGCCGGCGGGAGGGGGGCGTCCTCGGTGGCACCGAGCGGGGCTCCGAGCCGCACCGACGACTCGGGATCGCGCCACGGGTCGACCGGATCCTCGACCGTGTCGTCCTCGGGGCCGCGCGGAGGGCGTTGCAGGGTGTCGGCGGTGTCGTCCGGACGACCGTAGGCCTCGGCGAGCACCGGATCGGTCGGCGGGGCGTGTCCGATGCGGGGGTCGGGCGTCGAGCCGCGACCGCCGGCGAACGAACCGTCGGTGCCCGAGGGGCGGCCGAACACTCGCGCGGCCGCGTCGTCGACGGCGGGCCGGTACACCGGCCGCGGATCGAGCCGGGGCGCATCCGCCGGCCGGGTGATCACGCCGGATGCGAGGTCCGGTGTCCCGTCGTGCCCGGACGGATCACCTGTCCCGTCGTGCCCGGACAGATCTCCGGACAGATCGTCGATGCCGAGTTCGTGTTCTCGGCCGGTCCGTTGCACAGAATCCGCGCTCACGCGTGTCCGTCTCCCCCGTGTTGGTCCGTCACGCAGCCCAGTATCACCGATGATGCCCGGGCCGTCGCCATCGCCCGTCCGTCGTCACCGACGGCGCAGGATCGACCAGCGACGCGACGCTCCCCACATTTCGGTACCGGCACCGCCGGGAAGATCGTTCGCGCGCGGATCGTCGGGCCTGGTGTCGCAGAGGTGCGCGGGAATGTTGCTGAGGGCACCGAGCAGCGACGACGGCATCGTCGGGGCGTGCGTCGCGGCGTTGCGCAGGGCGTGACGCGCCTGCTGCTGGGCTTCGACCTCGGCGGCGCACTCGGGGCAGACGGACAGGTGCTGCGCGGCACGCAGGTGGGGTGCCATCCGCAGTTCGCCGTCGACGAATGCGGCGACGGCCTCGCTGGCCAGGTGCTCCGTGGAACCGAACCTGCGAGGTGGCTGCACCATCGTCATCAAATCCTCCCGGCGGCTACCTTGCATCGACGTGACCGACTTCGACCTTCCCATGTTCGCGCAGGTGCTCACGCAACGCCTGGCGACCCCGGTGGATGCGGCTGCGCACCGTACCGAGCTTGACGCCGAGCGTCGCACCGATCTCCTCGTACGAGAGGCCCTCGATGTCGCAGAGCACCACTGCCGCACGATACTCCGGTGCGAGCGAGTCGAGCGCGGACTGCAGGTCGGCGCCGAGTCGGGCGTCGTGGTAGATCTCCTCGGGGTTCGGCCCCTGGGCCGGCACCCGGTCGTAGTCCTCGGGCAGCGCCTCCATCCGGATACGGTTGCGACGGCGCACCATGTCGAGGAACAGGTTCGTGGTGATGCGGTGCAGCCACCCCTCGAAGGTCCCGGGCTGGTAGTCCTGCAGCGACCGGAAGACCCGGATGAACGTGTCCTGGGTCAGGTCCTCGGCGTCCTGCGCGTTGCCCGAGAGCCGGTAGGCGAGCCGGTACACCCGGTCGCCGTGTTCACGGACCAGGTCGTCCCACGACGGCATCGCGGCACGATCGCCCGTCGCATCGAACACCGCGGTACCGGTCAGTGCCGCGCTCTCGGCCGGGATGCCGGTGGGCTCCGCGATACCGTGTCCGTGGGTGTCCACCCGGTCGAGCGTGACGGTGTCGCTACCGGGGACGATGTGGGAACTGTGCATGTGGATCGCCGGATCCTCCTCTTCGGGACCGCTGATCGGGAACATCGCTCGAGGTGTCCAACGCGCGGGGCCGGGACTTTGTTCCCGACCGGCCCGTTGTCTGCCCGGTCGACGCCGCCGATCGTCGCGTTCGCGGTCTGCTGCGTGTCCGACCGCTACATTTCCGCACGGCGATGTGGCCGCCGTATGAGTAACCTGATAGTCGCCTGAGAAATCCGCGGATCAAGATTTCGGTCGCCCGTGTCGCGCGCCTGCCTGCATCGATGCCCCGGCACCGATAGCCTCGTGCACGTGCAGACCAATGCCGATCGGATTCTGGCCCACGCCGAGAACGTCGTCGTCGAGGACGACGACCTCGTCGCGGCGCGGGAACGTGCCCTCGATCTCGGGGCCGACCCGGTGCCCCCGTCCGTGGGTGCCGCCCTGTCGTTGTTCGCGCGCATGCTCGATGCCCGCACCGTCGTGGAGATCGGCACGGGTGCGGGAGTGAGCGGCCTCTGGTTGCTGCACGGGTTGCGGGAGGACGGGGTGCTGACCACGATCGACAGCGAACCCGAGCATCAGCGCGCCGCGAAGACCGCGTTCCGGGAGTCCGGTGTCGTCGCGTCACGCACCCGGTTGATCAACGGCAGCGCCCTCGACGTGCTGCCGCGGCTCGCCGATTCCGGCTACGACCTGGTGTTCGTCGACGCGATGCCGGACGACCACCCGCACTACGTGCGCGAGGGGGTGCGACTGTTGCGGGCGGGCGGCGTGATCGTCCTGCACAATGCGCTGCTGGCCGGGCGTGTCGCAGATCCGGCGGCGCGCGATTCGACGGTCGTCGCGGTGCGTGAGGCGGCCCGCGCGATCTCCTCCGACGAGCGGCTCGCGCCGGTCGTGCTACCGCTGGGCGACGGCCTGCTGTGCGCTGTCCGCATGGACTGAGCGCGGTCCGTCCTCAGATCCACACGCCCTTGCCGATCGCGACGACACCACCGTTGCTGACCGCGAACCGTTGACGATCCCGTTCGAGGTCGACGCCGATGATCTCACCGTCGCCGACGACCACGTTCTTGTCGAGGATCGCGCGGCGGACCACCGCGCCCTTCCCGATGCGCACCCCGGGCATCAGGACGCTGCCCTCGACGGTCGCGCCGTCCTCGACCATCACGTTGGAGCTGAGCACCGAGTTGCGGACGGTCGCAGCCGACAGGATCGAGCCGGCCCCGACGATGGATTCCTGGGCGAGCCCGCCCTGCACGAACTTGGCGGGCGGGAGGTTCTCCGCCGCACCCCGGATCGGCCACCGACGGTTGTAGAGGTTGAAGATCGGATGGACCGACACCAGGTCCATGTGCGCGTCGTAGAACGCGTCGAGGGTCCCCACGTCCCGCCAGTACGCGCGGTCGCGCTCCATGGCGCCGGGAACGACGTTGTCGTTGAAGTCGTACACGTGGGCGAGGCCCTGCGCCACCAGGGCGGGGATGATGTCGCCGCCCATGTCGTGGTCGGAGTCCTGGTTCTCGGAATCGGCGCGCAGCGCCTCGACGAGGACCTTGGTCGTGAACACGTAGTTGCCCATCGACGCGAAGGTGACGTTGGGGTCGTCGGGGGTGCCCGGCGGGTGCGCGGGTTTCTCGAGGAACTGGGTGATGCGCCCCGACTCGTCGCTGTCGATGCACCCGAACGCGAACGCCTCGCTGCGCGGCACCCGGATTCCCGCGACGGTGACGCCCGCCCCGGAGTCGATGTGCTGACGGACCATCTGCTCGGGGTCCATCCGGTAGACGTGGTCGGCGCCGAACACGACGATGTACTCGGGATCCTCGTCGTAGACGAGATTGAGGGACTGCAGGATCGCGTCGGCGCTGCCGGTGTACCAGCGGGGGCCGAGCCGCTGCTGGGCCGGGACCGGTGTGATGTATTCGCCGGTGAACCCCGACAACCGCCACGTCTGGGAGATGTGCCTGTCCAGGGAGTGCGATTTGTACTGGGTCAGCACGCAGATCCGCAGGTAGCCGGCGTTGACCAGGTTGCTCAGCACGAAGTCGATCAGCCGGTAGGCCCCGCCGAACGGCACGGCGGGTTTCGCACGGTCGGCCGTCAACGGGTACAGGCGTTTACCCTCGCCTCCGGCGAGCACGATTCCAAGCACATGCGGCTGGCTCCTCACACGCTCAACCTATCCGGCGGCCCCCACCGTCGCCAGCGATGCGGCATTTCGGCGCGGGGGTCCACGACACACCCCGGCCAATACCCCGAGGGGGTATATCATGGTCGGCATGAGCGGCGAACACGAGGTCCCCACAGCCACAGGCGAGTCGTGCCACACCACCCACGGCTACATCGGTGACAAGGCGAAGTACCTCGCGCGCGTCAAGCGCATCGAGGGCCAGACCCGGGGTATCCACCGGATGATCGACGAGGAACAGTACTGCATCGACATCCTCA